>BNJU01005659.1_pt1:662500-815000 | contig 1948787 bp, 1836 predicted proteins | sample 8539281 | NCBI WGS metagenome assembly BNJU01 (sample SAMD00202456, study PRJDB9452) | human saliva metagenome | isolation source: human saliva | place: Japan
TTTAGGAAATGGAGAGCCTGTTCAAATTGTTTGTGGTGCTGCTAATGTCGCAGCTGGACAGAAAGTTATTGTCGCCACTTTAGGAGCCAAACTCTATGATGGAGATAAAGAGTTTGTTATAAAGAAGTCTAAGCTGCGCGGTTTAGATTCTTTCGGAATGATTTGTGCTGAAGATGAGATTGGAGTAGGTACAAGCCATGATGGAATTATTGTTTTGCCTGAAGATACGAAAGTTGGAACTCCTGCTGCCGAGTATTTTAATTTGGAGAGTGATTTTCTGCTTGAAGTTGATTTAACGGCAAACCGTATTGATGCTGCATCTCATTACGGTGTGGCTCGTGATCTTTATGCTTGGCTAAAGCGTAATGGTTATAATACCAGTCTTCATCGTCCCAGCGTTGATGCTTTTGCAGCAGACAATGAAGACTTGCCCATTGATGTTAAAATTGAAAATGCAGAAGCGTGTCCGCGCTATTGTGCAGTCACAGTAAAAGATTGCGTAGTTAAGGAAAGTCCTGAGTGGTTACAAAAGAAATTGACAACGATAGGTCTTCGTCCTATTAACAATATCGTAGATATTACCAATTATATAATGATGGCTTACGGTCAGCCTCTTCACTGTTTTGATGCAGATATGATTGAAGGGCAACAAGTTATCATCAAATCTATGCCCGAGGGAACCCCTTTTGTAACGCTCGATGGTGAAGAACATACTTTGTCTGATCGTGATCTTGCAATTTGCAATGCAAAAGAACCAATGTGCATTGCCGGTGTTTTTGGGGGTAAGGGTAGTGGTACTTACGCAACAACGAAGAATGTGTTGTTTGAAAGTGCTTATTTCAATCCCACTTGGATACGAAAGAGTGCTCGTCGTCATGGCTTGAGCACTGATGCCAGTTTCCGTTTTGAACGTGGTGTAGACCCTAACGGACAAATTTATGCATTGAAAGCTGCCGCTCTCCTTACAAAGCAATTGGCAGGGGGTACTATTAGTATGGAAATCAAAGATGTGGAAGCTGGTGAACTTCCGAAGTGTTTCCCTGTCGTCTTAAACTTCCAATACGTTAATGATTTGGTTGGCAAAGAACTTCCGCGGAGAAGTGGTCAAAGAAATTGTTACTAATTTGGAAATGGAGATTGTAGCCGAAAGCGAAACAGAACTCACTCTCCACGTCCCAGCCTATCGTGTAGACGTGCAGCGTCCTTGCGATGTCGTAGAAGAGATTCTGCGTATCTATGGTTATAATAACATTGAGATACCCTCTACTATGAACTCTTGCCTAACTGTAGAAGGTGAAGCAGATCGTAGTAACAAGTTACAGAAGCTTATCGCTCAGCAGCTCATAGGGCAAGGCTTTAATGAGATTATGAATAACTCTCTCACCAAAGAAGCTTATTATAACGAGTTGAAGAGCTATCCTAAGGAGCATTTAGTTCATATCATCAATCCTTTGAGTTCAGATTTGAACGTAATGCGTCAAACCTTGCTTTCGGCGGTTTAGAAAGTCTTTCTCGCAATGTGAATCGCCGTGCAACCAACCTTCGCTTCTTTGAGTTGGGTAATGTTTATGCTTTCGATGCAAGTCGCCGCAAGCCATCAGCTGAAAGCGAACCTCAATCCGCTCGAGAAGAGGATTTTCAGGACGGTGGAGTTCTTGAAAAGTTAGCAGAAAAAAATCATATGGCGGCCTATTCTGAGGAATGCCATTTAGGACTTTGGTTGACAGGTAATCATATCGAAGGTAGCTGGGCACATCCCAATGAACCTTCTAGTGTCTACGAAATGAAAGCCTATGTTGTCGGTATTCTTCAGCGTCTTGGCGTCCAACTTGGAGGCTTGCTCATTCAAGATGGTACTGCCGATATTTTTAGCAAGAGCCTGCAAGTGGCAGATCGCAATGGAAAGGTGTTGCTTGAGTTCGGTGTTGTTGCAAAGAAACTTACTGCTGCGCAAGGCTTAGAGAATGACGTCTACTTTGCCGAGTTCAATTGGAATGAGCTGATGAAGAAGACGCGCAAGAACAAAGTCGAATTCACAGAGATTAGCAAATATCCAGCTGTTAGCCGCGACCTTGCTCTGCTTGTTAATAAGGAAGTTCAGTTCAAACAGATTGCAGATATAGCCTATAAGGCAGATAAGAAATTGCTGAAGAAGGTTACGCTCTTCGATGTCTATGAAGGAAAAATCTTGAAGAAGGCAAAAAGAGCTATGCCGTCAATTTCACTTTGCAAGATGAAACAAAGACGATGAACGATAAGCAAGTCGATGCCGTCATGAACAAGATTATCACAAGTTTGCAGAAGCAGTTAGACGCTAAGTTGAGATAAACAGAAAGAGTTACGGAGCAATCAATCGAGGTGAGCATATTCGTGCTCCACGAAAGACAGTCTCTATTTTCGAATAAAAATAAGAACAACAAAAAATATAGATTCCCATGGGAAGAGCATTTGAATATCGTAAGGCATCTAAGCTGAAGAGATGGGGCCATATGGCTCGTACGTTTACTAAAATTGGTAAGCAGATTGCTATTGCAGTAAAGGCCGGCGGTCCAGAACCAGAAAACAACCCTGCATTGCGTGCTATTATCGCTAATGCAAAGCGCGAGAATATGCCGAAGGACAATATTGAGCGCGCCATTAAGAACGCAATGGGCAAAGACCAGAGCGACTACAAGACAATGACCTACGAAGGCTATGGCCCTCACGGTGTCGCCATCTTTGTTGATACGCTGACCGACAACACTACTCGCACAGTGGGCGATGTTCGCAGTGTCTTCAATAAGTTTAACGGCAACCTTGGCACAATGGGTTCTTTGGCTTTCCTCTTCGATCATAAGGCTGTTTTCACGTTCAAACGCAAGGACGGACTGGATATGGACGAGCTCATCCTCGACCTTATTGACTATGGCGTAGAGGACGAATTCGATGAAGACCCCGAAGAGGACAGCATCACCATTTATGGAGATCCGAAGAGCTTCGGCGAAATTCAAAAACACCTTGAAGAAGCAGGTTTCGAAGTGATAGGTGCTGAATTCACCTACATCCCCAACGACCTCAAGGATGTAACGCCCGAAGAGCGTGAAACCATCGACAAGATGGTGGAGAAACTCGAAGATTTCGACGACGTTCAGACGGTTTATACAAATATGAAGCCAGCAGAAGAAGCTGCTGAGTAAGATTTTTACTATAAAGAGAACAACAGGACGGAGCGAAAACTCTCTCTTGTTGTTCTCTTTTTTTATCAACTGCAAGACACTCTTGATTTATGCGCATACTTCTCTTAGGCGATTATAGTAATGTCCATGCCACGCTGGCAGCGGGATTGCGAGAACTAGGCCATTACGTCACGGTGGCTTCCGATGGTGATGGCTGGAAAAACTATCCGCGGGACATAGACCTCCGTCGTCCATCCCTCTCGCGTTGGAGCAGTTTGCGTTATTATTTTGAGCTCCAGTGGAAATGTCGCAAGTTTAGGGGATATGATGTAGTCCAACTCATCAATCCTGTTTTTTTGCCGCTCAAAGGAGAGCGTATCTTGCCTTTTTATCAGGGTTTGAGGCAATATAATAAGAAAGTCTTTATGGGAGCTTTTGGTATGGACCATTATTACGTCCGTACCTGCCTCGACTGTACAACCTTCCGTTATAGCGATTTTAATTTTGGCAACCAACTTCGCCATAATTCCGATAATGAAGCTTGGATTCGTGATTGGCTTTATGGAGCTAAAGGCCTTCTTAATCGTCAAATCGCTGCCGATTGTGATGGGATTATTGCAGGCTTGTATGAGTACTATGCCAGCTATCTGAGCGAGTTCCCTGAGAAACTCCGCTTCATTCCTTTTCCTATTCGTGTGGATGAATCCCCATTGAGTGTTCACCAGCCTCTTCGCTTTTTCATTGGTATTCAAAAAGCGCGGAGTGCCTACAAGGGCACGGATATTATGTTGAGAGCATTAGAGCGAGTGGCTCAGCGTTATCCTGACGCTATGGAAATAGTACGCGCCGAGTCCGTTCCTTTTGAAGAATACGTTCGTCTTTTCAGCAACTCGGACATCTTGCTCGATCAGCTTTATTCCTATACACCTGCGATGAACGCTTTGGAAGCCATGTCGCACGGTATGATCGTTGTGGGTGGAGCCGAACCTGAAAACTATGCAATTCTTGGCGATACAGATTTGAAACCCATAGTTAACGTGCAGCCCAATGAAGATGATGTTTATGACCAACTCTGCCTTTTAATGGATAGAAGAGATGAACTTCTGCAGTTAAAGGCCGATAGTCGTGAATACATTCGGCGCTATCACGATCATCTGAAAGTGGCTCGTCAGTATCTCGACTTCTGGGGAATCTAACAACAGACATAGGATAAAATTAAATAATTACCTTCCATCAATTGATTTTTTTCTAAAGATTCGCCATACAAAAACGATTCTATCTAGAAAAATGGTTAATTGTGGATTCTGCCCTTCACAAAAACAATATTCTTTATTTGTCTATGCTCGTTCCTGAAAGAGTAATTTAGGACAGAGAGAGGAGTTTGCAAATAACGCTATATAATCTTGTGAAAAGTAGCCAGTAGAGGGGCATTAATTTTGTTTGTGTAAAATGTATCTGCTTCTTAGTGCTGTTTTAGAAAAGTAAATTAGAACAAAAAAACAATATTGTTTAAATGTAATGTTTTTTTACCTTAATTTCGTATCTCTTATAATGTTCTGTTTATAACTCAATAGTGTATTTTTTTGCTGACTAAAGGTGGCAAAAATGGTTTCATTTCTGTCGTATTTTACTTTTTTTCTGTATTTTTTTTGCAAGTTCCGAATACATTGTTTACTTTTGCGCCAGTTATCGAAATAAAGAAAAGTGAACAGATTTACGAAGAAATACAATCACTGCCATTATTCCTTGTGTAAAGAAAAAGGAATATGCGCGGTTCAGAGAAATGGAGATTTCTCTGTGCTGTATTCTCTATCTGTTCCAAATATATTTCTCTTTTTTCTCTCTAAGTGCAGAGCTACTCACTCTTTACATAATATAAATAAGCGTGCACGTGAAAAACTGCACAATGCTTTTAGGTCGAGACTTCGCAAGAGTTCCCGTTGCCTATTTCGTCGGATTCGTTGGCCAGGTGAAAGCCAGCGACTATAAGCTCCATTTTTTTCATTATGAAGTTTTTTTTAGAATAACTCAGAGCTATAAATAAAGATAAATAAAACAGAATAATTTAGAGCTATACACACGGGGTAAAATAAAAACGGAATAACTTAGAGCTATATATACAGGATAAATAAAACAGATTTATATATTTTTTTATTATGAGACAAACAAAAATTTTTTTATTACTATTAGTGCTTATCGCGCTAAATGTGGCGACTGCAAATGCCGCCGTTAAGGGCGATAAGTTTACTAAAGATGGTATGACCTATGTGATTACCGATTTGGGAAACAGGCAGGTCGCCTTTGCTGGCTCAAACAATAGTGGGGCTTTAACTATTCCCGCTGAAGTAATGGACAGTGTAAACATTAAGTGGACGGTAACTCGTATTCAGAACAACAGTTCTGTGCCGAACGCAACCAGTGTTTCCATACCAAACACGGTGACAGCGATGGAGGCAAACTCTCTTGGTGGTACTAAATTGACCTCAGTCACTATTCCCGCATCAGTGACCGATATGGCAAATGGTGTGTTCTCCGCCTGCCAAGCTCTGCAAGAGATCAATGTGAATTCAGGCAATGCAAAATACTATTCTGACAACGGTGTGCTCTATGAGATTGATGGAACAAACAAATGGTTGTTGAACTATCCTGTAGCCCGTCCTAATGCCAGCTATTCTGTTCCAGAAGGCACCACAGGTGTCCGTGTCAATGCTTTTCAGGCAGCCAAGAATATCACGTCCGTTACATTGCCAACAACCTTGAAGGATCTTCCTTTCTCTTCACCAGGTTATAGCGGCTTCACTTCCCGCGCGAAAACTCACCGAAATCAATGTAACTTCAGGAAATGCTAATTTCAAGAGTGAGAATGGTGTAGTTTTCACAGCTGATGGAAAAGAGTTGGTGGTTTATCCTTGTGGTAAAGGAACTCCTATGTTGGGAGTTGGGTCTTTTACCTATGTCGTTCCTACAACGGTAGAGAAAATTCGTCCCTCCGCTTTTGCTCGTGTAGAAGGTTTTACATCTGTTCAGATGACTGCACCGCTCAAAGAGATTGGTGCAGATGCTTTCAACTCATGCCGCTATTTGCAGACAGTTACAGTTCCTTCAACTGTCACTGACATCGCTGATGGTGCATTCTCTGGCTCCATAGCTCTGACAGCAATCAATGTCGAGACTGATAACACTGTTTATGCTTCTGCTAATGGTGTGCTTTACAATGCGAATAAGACGGAACTGATAGCTTATCCTGCTGGCAAGCAGGGTGCTTATACTACAGAACCCACTACTAAGAAAATCAGAAATAAAGCTTTCTATTATGCTGCAGGTCTCACAAAACTCACGCTGACTCCAAGCGTAGAAGAGATTGACAACGATGCCTTCCAAGGAACAAGCAATTTGAAAGAACTCGTGTTCCAACCTACATCCAATCTCAAGAAAATTGGTACATGGGTCTTCGTTAATTCAGGTTTGGAGAAGTTGGAACTTCCCGCTTCTCTGCAAGAATTGGGTGCTGCTGCTTTCTACGGATGTACAAAACTCAAAACTGTTACCGTTGATAATGGTTCACAACTTCACTTTATCGGTAACGGCTCTTTCCAAGGTTGTACAAATCTTGAATCTTTCAGATTCTTGGGAACAAGTGTGTTGCAAACTATTGAGACCAACGCTTTCAGCGGTGATACCAAGTTGCCTACTTTTGAGATCCCCCTCAAGTGTAACGGCTATCAACACTGGTGCTTTCAATGGTTGCTCAGGCATGTCTTCTGTAACATTTGCCGCTCCAGCACAGATCACAACTATCGGCCAAGGTGCGTTCCAAAACACAGGTCTCTTGAGCATTGATTTGCCAGAAACTGTAACCACGCTTGAGCAGTCTGCCTTCAACAGCTGCCAAAAGATTACAACGATCAATATCCCTGCAGCTATTACTAATATCGACCCGAAGGCATTCCAGTTCTGCGGTTCTCTGACAGCTATCCATGTTGATAAGAATAATACTCAATATTCAAGTGTTGACGGCTTCCTGCTCAGCAAGGATAAAAGGACTCTTATCTCCTTCCCTCCAGGAAAGGCTAACACCTACTACACTATGCTTCCTCCTGTCATCGAGGAGATTGGCCCCTATGCTTTCTATTATATACAGAACCTGGAGAACGTAACTATCCCCGAGAAGGTCAACAAGATTGGTGCACATGCTTTCGATATGTGTAAGCAACTGAACACTATTGCCTTCTTGAGCAAGACTCCTATTCCTGCTACCAATGTAGCCAATACTGCTTTCTATGCAGCAAACGTAGATAAGTCGAAGATCGACATCAGTGTACGCAATGGCTCAGAGGGTCTGTATCAGGCAAACAGTGTATGGAGCTCTTTCCATAACATTGGTGTATCTTTCTTCAAAGATCTAACGGTTATGGTCCTACTGAATACTTCCCTCTGTCTAAAAAGGCAGTTATGGTGGTTGATGTTAAGAGCGATGTCTATACCTATCTGGTTCCGGCACACGTAGAGAACGCTGGTACTAATTATGAGGTACGTCTTTGGGGCGACTATGCCATGAAGGACAACACTACCAACATTAAGGAAGTAGTATTCCGTACCCCTCTCGACTATTTAGGTATTGATGCCTTCAAGAAAGCCGATGGTTCTTCTACTATTGAGAAGGTCTTCTTCACTAATGCTATTCCTCCCCGCGATATGAGCGCTACGAAGTGGGAACTTGGTTCAGGCTATTCTGAATTCCCAACCACACTGCCGAATATCTATGTAAAGAAGAGTGCTGTTGCTACTTATAAGGCCGCAAAGGGCTGGGCAAACTATGCTTCTAAGGTTGACTACAAGATTCCAGGTTTGAAGCTTACTCACAAATACGGCACGTTCGCACGTGAGTTTGATGCTGATTTGGGTATCTATTATAGAGACAATAGTAAGACCCCCGATGTTGCAGCATTCGTAGCTACAACAGCTGGTATCCAAAGAGGTAAGGGCGACTATGGTGACTCTAAGTACAGCATCCAGATGGTCAGCATCGACGAGAAGGGTGGCGCTGCATCTGATTTCAGCTATGTTCCTGCAGAAACAGGCGTTCTGCTGAAGGTTCTTTCCTACGAAGCAATTCCTGATAGTTTCTACTATGCTATTGGTGAGAAAGACAACACAACATATACCGTTCGTGACAACCTGATGGTTGGACAAACTGTAAAGGATAAGCTCATCACTACTGGTTCTGATCCTATCTTCGTAGTATCTGCTGCTCAAGGTATCTTCAAGAAGGCTCCTGCTTCTTTCACAATGCCAGTACACAAGGCTTATGCTAAAATCGCCAATGTACCTGCAACCGCAAGACTCGTGTTCACTTTCATGGACGATAACACTACAATCACAGGTATTGACGCTATTGATGCAGCTTCCTCGAATGTTAACAATGGAGTTTACTACAATTTGAATGGTCAGCGCGTTGAGAAGCCACAACATGGTTTGTATATCTACAACGGAAAGAAAATCATGATCAAATAAGAATAAAAATATCATGGAAAAGAAAAAGTACATTAAACCACAGAACGAGACATTCTTATTCTCGGCAGAGAGCCTGATGATAACTGCAAGCCCTGGCGTCTCAAATGGGCAGTTCGACCCTTCCACAGAAGAAATTGGAACAAGAGAACAGAGCGGTTTCGTAGACTCGAAATTTGGTTCTGATGACGAACTTCATCGCTCCATTTGGGGAGATTAGTTACAAGTTTGGCCATGCCTTTCGCTACAAAAAAGCGAGGCATGGCCTTTTTCTTTCTAATAAGAAAGCTCTTGTAATTATAGCATTTAGCCTAAGGTCGAATAACGACTCTTGGTGTTCTAACAAAGGTTTCTCCTCCCATTATTGCAGATGGGAGGAGAAATTCTTTTATTCTCGATGTGGAAAGCATCTCCTATCTTTGGCTTCTGTTGGGCTGTCCTCATCGTTGTTCTTCTGTCCGTCTTTTGCTCTATAAACAATTCGTTCTGTCTCTTCCGGCTCATCTTAGGAGATATTTATAGAGAGAAAAAACAGGATAACAGGAGGTTGAAGTTTCCCTTATTCTGTCAGCTGACGCAATAAGGCTGTCGGCTGGCAGCCTTATTGTATAAAAAAATAGCCTTATTGCATTTTTGAAAACAATAAGGCTATTTGTCCATAGGGGGACGTTCTTATTTTATATGTTGTCCTTTGCCGCAGCGTAAGCCCGTGGCCAGTCGGTGTTGAGAGAGAAAGGTGTGAGCTGATTACCTTCCAAAATGTAGGAGTCGGTTGTTTCTGTGTCTTCATCGTCGAAGAGCGGGTTGCTCTTGCTGGCATCCATGAACAACATAATTTTAGCTTTCTTCTTCTCGCTATCCTGCTTCTTGCTCTTGAGTATTTCATGAAAGAAGAGAGTGATAAATTCTGACATATAATAGGCCTGGGTGTTCAGAAACTGGTCTGTCACCTCCGGCATGGTTTCTGTGGCTTTCTTGCGCAGATATGTCAATGCCGTTTGCTTGAATTGTGCAATGCGTGTTTGTGTAAACCACTGGTAGGCGACTGAACAGTGTGGGTGGCATTATTCAGTACATAGTTGTACACTTCCTGGGCTTTTATGGTTGTGCCACTGCTAAGAATAAAGAGAAGTATTAGTGATATTTTCAGCATAGTAGTTAATCATACTTTCTTATTTGTTTTGGCCAAGGCGGCAGCCAATCGTTGCTGCGGACCCGTAAGACCAGAACTCACACGATTTTGATTGCGATTGACAAATGATTTCCACGAGCGCGGAGCTCCCTCGGTACGATTGTCATGGCCCGATTGTAAATAGTGGCAATATGCGGCGGCGAGAGCATCAGTGGCATCGAGATGGGAGAGCATCTGTTCGTCGCGCAGATGGAGCATGCGCTTCATCATTTCAGCCACCTGCTCCTTTGAGGCCTGCCCATTACCTGTGATGGCTTGCTTGATTTTCAGTGGCGCGTATTCGTGGATCGGTATCTGCCGACTCATGGCAGCTGCAATAGCAACACCTTGTGCTCGTCCAAGTTTGAGCATGCTTTGCACATTCTTTCCAAAAAATGGAGCTTCAATGGCCATTTCATCCGGAAGATAGGAATCTATGATGCCTTGTACGCGTTCATAGATACGGCCTAATTTCAGATAAATGTCGGCCACCTTGTGGAGATCAATAATACCCATAGCAAGCATTTCCACCTTGCGCCCCTGCTTGCGAATGATGCCATAGCCAAGAAAGTTGGTACCAGGGTCGATACCAAGAATCACTCTGTCGGGGCTATCAATAGCAGAAACAGGAAGGGAAGTTATAGGCATAATTATGTGGATTCTGAAGCAAATATAGTGTATTACATCTGAAAAAAAGTGTGATTTATAATACTAAATATCCTTATTATTAAGATAATTTCCTATCTTCGCTTCCTATACCAAATTAAAATTGAGATTATGAAGAAATTTTTATTCTTATTTTCAATACTTTTGGCTGGCGTATTCCAAAGTCTGAATGCGCAGGCAGTGATTAAGTTCGACAAGACAACGCACAACTTCGGAACTTTTTCTATTTCCAAGCCACAGACGGTTACGTTTTCTTTTACGAACACAGGCGACAAACCGCTGGTGATTCAGCAGGCGTTTAGCAGCTGCGGTTGCACCGTGGCCGATTTCACGAAGCAACCCATTGAGCCAGGTAAGAAAGGCGAAGTGAAGGTTACGTATGATGGTAAGAATACGTATGCAGGTCCTTTTAAGAAACCTGTGACGGTTCGTTCCAATGCTTCAAATAGTTTGGTGCGTATATATATCGAAGGAACTACTCAAGACGATAAGTAGAGAGACGAATGAATCATTTAGTCATTATGGCAGGCGGTGTCGGTAGCCGCTTTTGGCCGCTGAGTAGTGAGGCTGTCCCAAAGCAATTCCTGGATGTGTTGGGCTGTGGCAAGACCTTGATTCAGCTCACTGTGGATAGGTTTAAGAACTTTGTCCCGATGGAGAACATTTGGATTGTTACCTCGGAAAGGTACAAAGCAACTATTGCTGAGCAATTACCCGAAGTGCCTGTCGCAAATGTGCTCTTCGAACCGTGTCGCCGCAATACAGCTCCGTGTATTTGCTATGTGTCCTACAAAATCAAGAAGCGCGATCCGCGTGCCAATATCGTAGTGACACCCAGCGACCATGTGGTGCTCGATGCCTCAACCTTTCGCAGCGTTGTAGAGAATGCGATGGAGTTTTCGGCTGAAACCGACGCCATTGTTACCTTAGGAATTCACCCTACGCGCCCCGAAACAGGATATGGCTATATCAAGGCTGATTTGACGTTCTCTTCCAGTCGGAAAAAAGATATTTTCCGTGTCGACTCTTTCAAAGAAAAGCCCAACCTCGAACTGGCTCAAGAATATGTGACGCATGATAACTACTTGTGGAATTCAGGTATCTTTATCTGGAGTGTATCTACAATTATCAATGCTTTCCGCGTTTACGAGCCCGATATGTCGAAAGCTTTCGAACGCTTGACTCCGATTTACGACACGGAAGAGGAGCAAGAACGCATCAATGAACTCTATCCGTCGCTTGAGAATATCAGTGTGGATTATGCCATCTTGGAAAAGGCAGAAGAAATCTTTGTGTGTCCAGCTTCGTTCGGTTGGAGCGACCTCGGCACATGGACATCGCTCCGCGACAATAGTCAGAAAGACCGATATGGCAATGCTGGAATAGGACCGGATATCAATTTCTACGATAGTTTCAACTGCGTAGTACATGCTGAGAAGCTGAAGAAAGTAGTAGTGCAAGGCCTGGACGGCTATGTCGTTGCTGAGCGCGATGGTACACTGCTGATTTGCAAACTAAGCGAAGAACAACGCATTAAATTATTCCACGATTGAAAAAAGACCCAATAAAAAATGAGTCGTTAGAAAGACAGACCGCTACATACGAGAAATCTGATACGAGTTGCGAGGCATTGCTTGGTAACTCGTTTCTTTTCTCTTCTGAGTTTGCTCGAGTGTTGCTGAAGTGGTATGAGGAGCACAAACGCCCTTTGCCGTGGCGCGACACGAAAGACCCATATCGTATTTGGATTTCTGAAATCATCTTGCAACAAACGCGAGTAGCGCAGGGATACGACTATTATTTGCGCTTCTTAGAGCGTTTCCCGGATGTCTTTGTTTTAGCCGCTGCCAGTGAGGATGAAGTGATGCAGCAGTGGCAGGGACTGGGCTATTACTCTCGTGCGCGAAATCTTCATGCAGCAGCAAAAACAATTGCGGCTCTCGGACATTTTCCTACAACGTATGAAGAGATTCGCACACTAAAAGGCGTGGGAGATTACACGGCCGCTGCCATATCTGCCTTTGCTTTCGGATTGCCTACAGCCGTTGTCGATGGAAATGTCTACCGTGTGTTGGCTCGCCATTTTGGAATTTTTACCCCGATAGATACAACCGCCGGGAAAAAGTCTTTAGAGAGTTGGCACAGCAACTTCTTGACGAGCTACATCCAGGCGATTACAACCAAGCTCTTATGGATTTCGGCGCATTACAGTGTACTCCGCAGAACCCTCAGTGTACAGATTGTCCGCTAAGCCATACGTGTGTGGCATACTCTGCTGCCTGTGTCGAGCAACTTCCCGTGAAGTCGAAAAAGACAGAGGTGAAAACACGCTATTTTGTGTATCTCTATCTTCGTTGTGAGGGGAAAATCTTTTTGCATCGTAGGGAGGCTGGCGACATTTGGCAAGGTCTCTACGAACCGCCTTTGTTAGAGTTTGAGCACAAGGCAGAATTTGATGAGGTGGTCCGTACTGCTGATCTGCCTTCAGGAAGCAGCTATCACTTGGTGGCAGAAGGTATGAAACACGTTTTGACCCATCGTGTGTTGTTAGCAGATTGTTATGAGGTAGACCTTCCTGCTGAAGCTTTGCCTCTACTTGTGGAGCGCGGTTATATTGTTGTTGATGAGGAAGTGCGCAGTGAGTTTGCTGCTCCTCGACTTGTCACGCGCCTTTATTCCATGCTCTGAGTGAATCTCTTTATCCTCAAACGGATGGTTTCTAAACACGATGATAATAAAACTATATCTTTCTGCAAACAGGAGTCAATTCTGTGGTTTTCGCCATAATTGTGTATCTTTGCAATAGATTACATATATACTAATGAGTCGAAAGAAAGCCGCTTCCTTTATTGGAGCAAATCGAAATAACTGATGTGGCAGCTGAGGGAAAAGCCTTAGCGCGCGTTGATGGGATGGTAATTTTTGTTCCTTATGTTGTACCTGGAGATGTTGTAGACCTGCAGCTAACGCGAAAAAAGCATTCTTATGCTGAAGCCGAAGCTGTTAAAGTCCATAAGTATTCTGAAAAGCGTTGCGAACCTTTTTGCAAACACTATGGTGTTTGTGGCGGTTGCAAGTGGGAGATTCTTCCCTATGAGGAGCAGCTTACCTACAAACAGCAGCAGGTGACAGATGTTTTGACCCGTATTGGCAAGGTGGAACTTCCCGAGATTTCTCCAATACTCGGTAGTAAACATATCAAGCAATACCGCAACAAATTGGAGTTTGGCTTTTCCAATAAAAAATGGTTGACGAAAGAGCAGATTTCTTCGGGCGAGACATTCGACAATATGAATGCCGTGGGTTTTCATATCCCTGGAGCTTTCGATAAGATACTCGACATAGACGAGTGCTGGCTCATGGACGACATTAACAACCGCTTGCGTAATGGTATTCGCCAGTATGCTTTTGATAACGCTTTGACATTCTTCGACCTCCGCAAGCAGGAAGGCCTTTTGCGAAACATAATGATTCGCACATCGGCCACGGGCGAGGTGATGCTCGTTGTGCAATTCTGTTTGAAAGAGGCTGACGACCAGCCAAAGGCAATGGCGCTGATGGAGTGGATACACGTCAACTTCCCCCGAGGTATCTTCTCTCTTGTGGGTGGATAACCAGAAGTGTAACGATACGATTGGCGATTTAGACATTCAGATTTGCGCTGGCCACGACTATATCTACGAAACAATGGAAGACCTCCGCTTCAAAGTAGGTCCTAAGAGCTTCTATCAAACCAATACGGAGCAAGCCTATGAGCTTTATAAAGTGGCGCGTAACTTTGCTGGATTGACAGGTGAAGAACTTGTCTACGACCTTTACACGGGTACGGGAACGATTGCCAATTTTGTGGCTCACCAAGCGCGACAAGTAATCGGCATCGAGTATGTTCCAGAGGCTATTGAAGATGCTAAAGTGAACGCTGCCTTAAACAAACTCGACAATACCCTATTTTTCGCGGGCGATATGAAGGACGTACTGAACGATGACTTTATTGCGCAATACGGTCGGCCTGATGTGATTATCACTGATCCACCACGTGCGGGTATGCACGCCGATGTTGTCAACGTGATTCTCAATGCTGCTCCCGAGCGCATCGTTTATGTCAGCTGCAATCCTGCTACGCAGGCGCGCGACCTCCAATTGTTGGACGAAAAATATAAGGTTCTTAAGGTGCAGCCCGTAGACATGTTCCCCCACACGCAGCATGTGGAGAATGTTGTCTTGCTAACTCGAAAATAAGATAAGAGCCGCAGTCAGTGGCTATTTCTTTTCACTTGCTACATCCTCTTTTTATAAACATGTCCATACTGAAGAGACATAATCCAGTTCTTGAACGTCGTCTGCAAGCCTATCTGGGCGCGGACGACATTCAAGGACTGCGTTCTTTCTTAGAGGGGCTTTCCAATCAAGAATTTTCGAACAGCTGGCTTCTTGCTGGGGGAGAAGCTCTTGCCTAAGTTGGCCAACAGTCCCACGGTTTTTTGGAACTCTTTCCTTGTTCTGGTTTCCTCCAACTCAAAAGCCTATCTTGGCACCTTTCTCAAAGCTGCCATTACGCTCTATTCCGCAGGTCAGTTCAAACTTGATGCCCTTACATTACAGCAGTTTGCCGATGTGGCCAGCCCGATAGATTGTCGGAAGCTTTTGCTTACCCTCTTGCCTGTAGTTCGTACAGTGGAAGAAGTTCGTTTGCTCTTGCATTTGTTTTGTTCTGACGACATACCCGCACAAGCTTTCTATCTCTTGTCAGCAGGAACCCTGCCGTGTTATTACGAAATGTTCCAACAACTCAAAAAGGTGGAACACGACACTAGCTGCTGCGCACCTATAGCGTTCAGCTGATGCAGCGCGGCGATAACTTGAGCTATAATATGGCCAGTATCTTGCAGTCCTATTTTGCCCTTGGCGAACTTCCAGGAACTTTCTCCCTCCGTTTGCGCGACTACGAACTGAGTCGTTTGGACGGTTCTTTCGAACTCTTCAAAAAGGAAATTCTAAAAATATAATATCAATCTTTTTTTACACACCTATGAAACATGTCATCCCGTTTCTTCTTTGCGGTCTGTTGGTAAGTACACCATCAGTCGCTCGGAAAAAGACACAGTCTGCAAAGCCTTCTGCTACGGTGGCTTCGGCAGGCGGACAGCAGGCTTCTGCTGCAAAACCTGAGACTACGAAAGGTCTGTTCACCGTAACAAAACAAGGTGAAGACTATTTCTTTGAAATCGCTGATAGTCTTTTATCTCGCGAGTTCTTAACCACTGTGCGTCTCACGCAAGCGCCAGCCAACGTTGGCAAGTTTGCCGGTGAGCAGATAAATCAGCAAACCATCTATTTTGAGAAAGCACCAGGCGATAGACTTTTGATGCGTTCCAATATTTTGATGAATACTGCCGATTCCATTGATGCTATCAATCGCGCGGTGACAATCAGTAATACAAATCCAATCATTGCCGCCTTCAAAATAGAAAGTCATGTGAAGGGTATGTATAAGATTAAAGTTACATCTCTACTCAATGATGACAATGCCGCTTTTAGCGTGCCCCAAGACGATAAACAAGATATTGGCCTTGCAGGGTTCCTGCCACAGCTTTCATATATTGAAAGCGTTAAAACGTTCCCGATGAACACAGAAATCCGTTTGGTCAGAACTTTTATGTCGCAGAAAATGCGTACGGCAGCGGCATCGGCCACTGGAAAGATCACCTTCGGCTTGAACATTTCGTTTGTTCTCCTTCCTAAGAAGCCGATGATGCGCCGTTTCTTTGATCCACGCGTAGGCTATTTCACTGACGATTTTGTTTATTTCAGTGACAATCAACAGCGGGTTGAGCCGAAACGCTTCATCACTCGTTGGCGTTTAGAACCGAAAGATTCTGCCGACATGGAGAAGATGAAACGCGGTGAACTTGTGGAGCCGAAGAAACCGATTGTTTACTATATCGATCCTGCCACCCCCAAGCAATGGCGCAAATATTTGATTCAAGGTGTTGAGGACTGGCAGAAAGCTTTTGAGGCAGCAGGCTTTAAGAATGCTATTCTTGCAAAAGAATGGCCTGATTCTGACAAAACGATGAGTATGGAGGATGCGCGCTACAGCGTGATTCGCTATTTGGCCGCTCCGATAGAAAATGCTTATGGCCCACAGGTGCACGACCCGCGCTCAGGTGAAATTCTGGAAAGTCATATTTGCTGGTATCACAACGTGATGACGCTGGTACACGACTGGTATATGATTCAAGCCGGAACGCTTGATGAGGCTGCTCGCAAGATGAAGTACGACACCGAACTAATGGGCGAGCTCATTCGCTTTGTGTCTTCTCACGAAGTGGGCCACACGCTCGGTCTTCGCCATAACTTCGGCTCAAGCAGCACTGTTCCTGTCGATAGTCTTCGCAACAAAGCTTTTGTTGAGGCTCACGGGCACACGCCTTCCATTATGGACTACGCTCGTTTCAACTATGTGGCGCAGCCTGAAGACGGTATTTCGCGTGCGGGAATCTTCCCGCGTATTGGCGACTATGATGTATGGGCTATCAAATGGGGTTACACTCCGATGTGGAATGCCTATGATGACAATAGCGACCATTATGAGCTCGAGAAGATGACGAACGAGGCTTATGCCAAGGCACGTGTCGATTCAAAGATTAGTGGTCAGCCGAGAATCTGGTTTGGTGATGGTGAGACGAATACTACCCGCGACAGTCGTTGCCAAACAGAGGACTTGGGCGATGATGCTGTCAAGGCTTCTTATTATGGTATTCGCAACTTGAAGCGCATGTTGCCACAGTTGCCCGAATGGACCTATCAAAGCAATGATATTTATTCCACAAACCTCAAGTCAATGTACCAACAGGTGCAGAGCCAGTTCCTCCGTTATATGGGACACGTTATCCGCAACATAGGTGGTGTCTACAAAAATTATGGTACGGTGGACAATGGAGGAAATGTCTATATCAACGTCAGCAAGGCCCGTCAGAAAGAATGTTTGAAGTTTGTTGCTGATAACGTTATCACAGAGCCTACGTGGTTCCGCGAGCCAACTTATGTGAAAAGTATCTTCCCCGATGTAAATAACGCTACATACGGCATTGCTGCGCGCACTATGATGCTGCTTGTAAACTCCTCTCTGCTCAATGGCTTGAACAGTGAATACGAGGCTCCAGAGTATTTGCAGGATCTCACAAATTACATCTTTAAGAGCAGTACACCTTCTCAGTACACGCGTGATGTGCAGAAACTTTATGTGCAGAATCTGATCGACTTCTTCAAATCGGCAAGTCTTTCTAATGATGCGCGCCCTGCTGTGCTTTCAACGTTGAAGCAGCTACGCAAGAAACTGAGTATGCCAGTGGCTGATGCTAAGACGCAGGCCCACAACGCTTCCTTAGTGGATGCTATCGACCGCGCTTTGGTGATAAAATAAACCATATTTCTTAAAACTCGCCAGCCCTATCGGGATGTTATTTGTAAATAACTTCTCAGTAGGGCTGGTTTTTTATTGATGCATTATCTTTATTGTATCACCTGACAGCATAAGGATAGAAGCGCCTCTTCAGTATATGAAAATTGCAAAAATGATGAAAACAATGCCCATATCGGCTCTTTTTCAAAACCTCATAGAGGGAATTTTTAGAAAATACACCATTGAGACGCTCTTTTCTTAGGTTGCTGGCAGATTTTTTAAGGCTCTCTTCTCTGGAAGAAAAGTCTTTATTGTCAAATAAAGTGGCAGTAATTTATATCTTCTTGCGCGTCATTTGCTGAGAGCTTCTATCCGTTCAGCTTCTCTCTTATCTCGTATCTATTTTGTATCTTTGCCTAAAAATAAATACAAGCATGATTTTCCCTGAAAATTTTGAACAGAAAATCGGGTTTGACGAAATTCGGACGTTGCTTAAAGGGCGTTGCATGTCCACGCTTGGCACCGAATGGGTAGATAGTCAGCTCAAATTTCTGTCCCGATACGAAGACGTGAGAGAAGCGCTCGAACAGGTGCGCGACTTCATACGTTTTTCTGAAGAGGAAGACGACGTTTACGAAGAAAACTTTTTCGATGTCCGTCAGGCCTTGATGCGCATCCGTCCGGAGCGTACACACATGGAAGAACTTGAGCTTTTCGATTTGAAACGTTCGCTCAAGTCGGTCAGTGATTTGGTTGATTTCTTTCGCAAAAAAGGCGATGACGAAACACCAGAATACCCAGCGCTCACTCAGATGGCTTCCAATGTGGAGACCTTCCCGCAAATCGTTAAGCGCATTGATGAAGTGCTCAACAAATACGGAAAAGTCAAGGACACGGCTTCTCCCGAATTGCTCCAAACTCGTCATTCGATAGAGGTAACAACGCGCGGCATCAGCCATAGTTTGCGCACCCTCATCAGCGAGGCACAGGACGAAGGCTACATAGACCGCGATGTTGCGCCCACACTGCGTGATGGGCGTTTGGTGATTCCTGTAGCTCCGGCCCTTAAGCGAAAAATTAAGGGTATCATACACGACGAGAGTGCCACAGGCAAGACCGTTTTCATAGAACCATCAGTAGTTGTAGATGCAAACAATCGTATCCGCGAATTAAAGTCGCAGGAGAAGCGCGAAGTCATTCGTATCTTGCAAGAATTGACCAACAACATTCGCCCTTGTGCACCTGCCATGTTGCAAAGTCTACACTTCTTGGCTCATATCGACTTTCTGCGCGCCTTGGCAAGTTTCTCAACGACATTTGAATCTGTTATTCCCGAAGTGCGCAAATATCCCTATATGGATTGGGTGCAAGCCATTCATCCGCTGCTTCAGCAAAGTTTGCAGCGCCACGGCAGTAAGCAGGTGCCGCTCGATATTGCCCTCAAAGGTAAGCAACATATTCTGTTGATTTCAGGCCCTAATGCAGGCGGTAAGTCTGTTTGTTTGAAAACTGTCGGCTTGTTGCAGTATATGCTACAATGCGGTATGCCCGTACCTATGCGCGAAAATTCCGTGATGGGTATTTTCCAAGATATTTTTATCAGCATTGGCGATGAGCAAGACCTTGAAAACGAACTCTCCACTTACAGCAGTCACTTGCTCGGTATGAAGGCCATGATGAAAAATGCCGGGCCTCATTCGCTGCTCTTGATTGATGAGTTCGGCGGCGGTACAGAACCCCAAATAGGCGGAGCTATGGCTGAAGCCATCCTTAACCGCTTTGTGGAAAATGGTACTTACGGCGTCATCACAACCCACTACCAGAATCTCAAACATTTTGCAGATTCAACGGAGAGCGTAGTGAATGGAGCGATGCTATACGATCGCGCGCAGATGCAACCGCTATTCTTGTTGCGCATAGGCCATCCAGGTAGCAGTTTCGCCATAGAGATAGCCCGTAAGATAGGTTTACCCGAAGATGTGATAGCCTATGCTGCCGACTTGGTAGGGAAGGACTATGTCATGTCCGATAAATACCTCCAGGACATAGCTCGCGATAAAATGTACTGGGAGACCAAGCGTCAGAAAGTACACACGCAGGAGAAGCAGCTGCAGGCGTCGCTGGCCAACTACGAGAAAGAACTCCAGAATTTCAATCAGGAGCGGAAACAAGTGATGGCTAAAGCAAAAGAGGAAGCGCAGGATTTGCTCAAGCAGAGTAATGCAAAAATCGAAAGCACTATCCGTGCCATCAAAGAAGCCCAGGCCGAGAAAGAAAAACGCGCGAAGTGCGCCAACAGTTAGACGAATATAAAAACGCCCTTCGTCAGGACGTGGAAGAGGAAGACCGCATAGCGCGAAAGATTGAGAAAATCAAACGCCGGCAGCAGAGAAAGTCTGAAAAGAAAGGTTCTGCACTGCAACAGTTGGTTAGTACGTTGTCAAAGAATGCTTCCGACCAGCCTCAGACTGTACCTACTCAAGTAAAAGTGAGGGTGGGGGATTATGTCCGCTTAAAAGGCCAAACTACTGTTGGGCACGTGGAAGTGATTACCGGTAAGCAAGCGCGCGTTCTCTTTGGTATGATGCACACCAACGTTCCTCTGTCGCGCCTCGAAGTAACGGTGAAGCCAGAGATCAATAATATCTCAAAAGTTTCCACCTTTGTGTCGAAGCAGACACGGGATGCTGTTTACGAAAAAAAGTTGAATTTTAAGTCTGAGATAGACCTACGCGGTATGCGCGGGGATGAAGCGCTCGACGTGGTATCTCATTTCATTGACGATGCCATACTCCTGGAGCAGTCGCAAGTTCGTATCCTTCACGGAACGGGAACTGGTGCTCTCCGCGCGCTCGTCCGCCAATATCTTCAAACGGTTCCCGGCGTTAAATCCTTTCATGACGAGCACGTTCAATTTGGTGGAGCGGGAATTACGATAGTGGAATTTTAATAAGTAAGAGGAATAGAGGGCAACTTCCTCTTTATGAAAAATAGATGTTTCAAAATATACAGAATGAGAAGAGGGTGCAACTGACCGACTTTCTTCCAACAACGTTGAAGGAAGTCCGTCAGCGTGGTTGGGACTACCTGGATGTTATCCTCTTTAGTGGAGATGCTTATGTCGATCATCCCTCGTTTGGCGCAGCAGTCATAGGCCGTATATTGGAAGCTGAAGGCTACCGTGTGGCCATAGTACCTCAGCCCGACTGGCATGGTGACTTCCGCGACTTTAAGAAGCTCGGACGGCCACGCCTCTTTTTTGGGATTGCACCGGGCTGTATGGACTCGATGGTCAATAAGTATACGGCCAACCGCCGTCTGCGTTCGGAAGATGCTTACAGTCCGGATGGTCGTCACGATATGCGCCCCGAATATCCAACGATAGTATATTCTCAAATTCTCAAACAGATATATCCCGACGTACCTGTGGTGCTGGGAGGGATAGAAGCCAGTCTTCGCCGCCTTACCCATTACGACTATTGGAAAGATACCCTCAAACCTTGCATTCTCAAGGAGAGTGGGGGCGACCTTATTATATACGGCATGGGCGAACTACCCATGCTTGCGCTTTGCCAGCTTTTGGAGGACAAAGTGCTACATCACGAGCCCGATGCCTTTGTGGCTGCTACCGATTTTCGGAACATCGTTAATAAATTCCCCGTTTCGCAAACCGTCACGATGGTGAAAGAAAACGAAGTTCCAGGAGGTATCACGGAGGATGATATAGTGCTGCATAGTCATGAGGATTGTCTGAGCAATCGTAAGCATTATGCTGAGAATTTTCGTCATATAGAGGAGGAGAGTAACCGTCTTCACGCACAGCGCATCTTACAACCTTTAGGGCAAAATTATGTTGTTGTCAATCCTCCTTATCCTCCGATGACGACGGAGCAAATTGACCGTAGTTTTGACTTACCTTATACGCGTTTGCCTCACCCCAAATATCGCGGCAAACGTATTCCTGCTTATGAGATGATAAAGTTCAGCGTCAACATCCATCGCGGATGCTTTGGCGGTTGTGCTTTCTGCACCATTAGTGCCCATCAAGGCAAGTTTATCATGTCGCGTTCTAAGGAGAGCATAATTCGCGAGGTCAAAGCAGTTACAAAGATGCCTGACTTCCGTGGTTATCTGAGCGACTTAGGAGGCCCATCAGCCAATATGTACGGTATGCAAGGTCGCAACCGCGATATATGTGCCCGTTGTAAGCGTCCGTCTTGTATTAGTCCGGCTGTGTGCCCCAATCTCAATACTGACCATACACCGCTGCTTGATGTGTACCGCGCTGTTGATGCACTTTCTGGTATGAAGAAAAGCTTTATCGGTAGCGGTGTACGTTATGATCTCTTGCTCCATAAGAGCAAAGATGAACATTCCAATAAAGCCGCACAAGAATATACCAAAGAGCTCATTCTTCGGCATGTTAGTGGTCGCCTGAAAGTGGCTCCAGAACACACTTCCGACCGCGTGCTGAACATTATGCGTAAGCCAAGCTTCCAGTTGTTTATGAATTCAAACGCATCTTTGAAAAAATCAACAAAGAAGCCGGACTTAAGCAACAGATTATACCTTATTTCATATCCTCTCATCCAGGTTGTACGGAAGAGGATATGGCTGAATTGGCAGCACTTACGAAAGAGTTGGATTTTCATTTGGAGCAGGTTCAAGACTTCACGCCTACTCCCATGACGGTAAGTACCGAGACGTGGTATAGTGGCTACCATCCTTACACGCTCGAAGCTGTTTATTCTGCACAAACGCCACAGCAGAAATTGCGTCAGCGTATGTTCTTCTTCTGGTATAAGCCAGAGGAGCGCGCAAAGATTCAGGCTGAGTTGCGGCGTATGAACCGCCCCGACTTGATACAGAAACTCTACGGCGGACTACCTGACCGCGGACCTATGCCTACTTCCAAACCTCAGCGGCAGAAGCGAAAGACGCGCGATGATAAACCGCAGTCATATAATCCTAATTTCAGTAAGAATAATAAGAGGAGGCGTTGAAGAATGCGCTGGTTCTACTTTTTAATACAAATGAAGCTCCGTGAAAAGTGCAAGACTTTCCACGGAGCTTTTTTATTGTAGTGTGTAGGAACTAATTTTGGATTGAATCTTCAATTATAAGATATTATTTTCTGTAGTTCCTATTTCACTGTAACTTTAAGCGTCTTCATCCCAGGGCGTACAATGAGATAATTGCCAGCTTCATTCAGTTGGATATCCTGTCCCTTCGTAATCATACGACCCGAGAGATCATAGATTGTCAGCGGTTGTGAACTCTTAAGCTTGCGACCATTCAAGAGCAAATCGTTAGCAATTGTGAGTTGGCCAGCAGAAGTGAGTTCTTTTGTTTCCCAAACGAAACATGGGAAACCATTGTTTAAGGCTGGAATCGTCTTAAAGATTGTTGCTCCTAAACCATTATTAAATTTTTGCAGAGTTGTTTCGGAACGCATTTCTTCTTCTGATATGGGTTCAGCATTTAAATCAATGCTTTTTGTGAACTTTTCAACATAGAAGTTACCCTCCATTTTTGTATCAGCATTGGCTTCGCCAACAATAGCTCCGAGTTTTACGCCACCAGCAGCTTCCGTGAGCTTTCCTGCTGAATAGCAATAGAGCACTTTATCTTCTTGAGAAGTTTTACCCGCAATTCCTCCAACAGTAGTATAGGCTTCCACGTCACCCATATTGTAGCAACCTTGTACGACTGCTGATAAATCCATGGCTCCCACGATGCCTCCAGCATCTCCAAAGGCACCATTCACTTTACCCTTGTTGGTGCAATATTGTACAGTACTATTTTCATACATAGCCCCCACAATGCCACCTGCAATCATGATAGAGCCAACGTATCCTAAATTAGCACAGTTTTCCACGATTCCACCATTCAGCACACCTACAATAGCCCCCGTTCCAACGGCATTGGAACAGGCAATGTTTGATTGTGGACCTATCACAAGGTTACGAATGATACCACTTTCAGAGAGACAGGCAAAGAGGCCTACTCCCATTTCGGCTTCGGCTGTACTATCTGCTGTTATCTGTACTGTATTGGTCTTTGTAATTGTGAGACCATCTATCATCTTATGGTTACCATCGAACACTCCTGCAAAATAGTGAGACATGTCCTCGATAGGATCGCCCGTTTCAGGATCGGCTTTCTCGTAGTAGTAGCCAATGACGGGGAAGTCTTTCCCGTTCATGTCTAAATTTGTTGTCAATTTAAAGAATTTCCCTTCATAAGACTCTCCAGCTGTTACCTTCTGCGATAGATAAGCTAAGTTTGAAGGTTTCTCAATGAGATAGGGTGCTTGCTCCGTTCCTTCTCCTTGAGTCCAAACTTCAGCGGAAGTTCCATCCCACGGTTGCGCTGAAACTTGCCAAACTGACAGAAGAACCAAAAAAATAATGCGTAAAATTTTTTTCATAGGTAATTGAAATTTGTAAATAAATAATGAGTTAAACAACTGAGAAAGGGAAGTAATTGATAGACTAAAACAATCTTTTTTTCTATTTTTTTATCCCTATTCAAGTGTGCTAGTGCGACAAATATAGTTCTTTTTCTAAACAAACAAAAACAATCCTAAAAAAAGATTTAGTAGAGGAGTTTTTCTCCAATAAGATTATTTCTTTCGTGATTTTCCTTATGGTGTTTGGAAATGCAATAAAGATGTCAGCTGACACAATAAGGATACAATTTTTGTAGCCTTATTGTATTTTTGAACGCTTTCTATGCATTTTTCTCTTTATATTTGAACTCATTAGTAGGATGGGAGAGCGAAGAGTTTTATCTTTACGAAAATGATGGGGTTACCAAGTAAGATTGGCGGCAATATGTGACATCAGAGTCAATACATATTGCCGCCAAACTATGATAGATTATTAAAAAGTCGTATAAGATAAGAAAAGATAAACAGTAAAAACTTATTATGTCTCCTATGTCCAGCCAAACAGGGGGGAGGATAAGTGGGAGAATTTATGCTTCTTTATCGTCAGCTTGCTGTTGCTGCTGTTCCTTCCATTGTTCTCGAGCATATTCTTGCATATCGGTCACCGTGTCCTTTTCGTCAACGATTTCAGTGCCAAGCATTGTTTCGATGACATCTTCCATAGTGACAATGCCTCGTAAGCAGCCATATTCGTCGATGATGACAGAGATATGCTCTTTTTGCGCCAATAATTTTTCCCAAATACTAGAAACACTCTCACTTTCAGGGAACGAAAGGATGGGGCGCACAAGCTCTTCGAGCTTCATGCTAAACCTGTCTTCTGACAGCTTCTCGAGAATGGTTTGGCGCAGTACGTAGCCTGTGATATAGTCGTCGTTGTCTTTGAATACAGGTATACGCGAATAGGTTTGAAACTGCTCGTGTTCACGAAATTCTTTGAGCGTCATGGATTCTTCTGCCATTTCTACGACGGAAGAAGGTGTCATGATTTCGCGTGCTGTAACTTTTGACAGTTTCAGCATATTTTGTAGCATTTTATCCTCTTTCTGCTGAAAGACACCTTCCTCTGCTCCAACTGTAACCATCGCTGAAACCTCCTCTCGACTCACAGAGGCTGGGGCGGCATCAGGCTGGATGAATTTCGTAATGAGTTCAGCCAAAAGGACAAAAGGATAGGTGATGATGACAAGGAAATGGATGAGTGGTGTGAAGCGCAAGATGATGTGCCGCCAATAGGTGGCGCCAATGGTTTTCGGAATGATTTCAGAAAAAACAAGGATGAGTACCGTTAGGCCTGCTGAAAACCATCCCAGAGCGGCATCGCCAAATTGCGCCGCAGCCATAGCTCCAACGCCAGCAGCGCCAGCGGTGTTAGCAATGGTGTTGACAGTGAGGATAGCTGAGATGGGTTTGTCTATGTCTTGCTTATACTTCTTTAAGCGGCGTGCTGTCTTTGAGCCTTCGTCTTCCTTCATGGTAACGAAAGACATAGGGGTGGATAGTAAAGATGCTTCGAGTACGGAGCAAGTGAATGATGCGAAACTACTAAGAATAAAAGCGCTAAAAGCGGAATCATTGTTATGAAAATGCAATTTACAAATGATGAGATGTGGAGAAATTTCACACCCGCTAGTTTTTTTAGCTAGCGGGTGCAAATATATGGATTTATGTGCGAACTGCAAAGAAAGTAAAAATGCCCTGTATCTTCCGCTCCTCTGAATCTGTTTGTCGGAATTTGCTTTCTTTTTTAAGAAAGGTGACTGTTTCGGGTGCAATAAAGTCTTCCTTTTTGGCTCCGACACATCTTTGAAGCAGTTTCAGAAACGTAAGTTTTAAGTCTAATAAGTGTAAAGAAAATATACCTACAAGGAAAAGCCTCGTACCTTATTCTTGTATCTCTGTGGCTTTATTCTTTTTTTGAAAAAGGCCTATTTGGAGTGTTTCACTCCATTGAGAGTGCGGTGTTTCTGAAAATTTTCTTTTGTTCCATTAAACACGTTGATATCTACATCGCCATGAATTCCTTTTACTCGACCTTCTGATGTTAGCTGCCAGTATTGTAGTTGTACGAAAGGTTTGAATTCTGAATAGCGTGCTATCCAAATATCATAATCTTGTAGTTCCTGCGGAGCTTTACGTAGGTGACGATTCACGAACATTTGCCCAACGTAAATTAGCGGACGTGTACCAGTGTGGCGTTCCACAATACGTAGCCAAGAAAGCATAGCACGAAATAAAACGTCTTCGCCACCCATATCTTGGATTTGCTTTTCCGTTGGTTCGACGTCGAGCATAGGTGGAAGATCTCCTTGATGTGGTGCTGCATACTTGAGGAACCAAGTTGCTTGTTCTGCCGCTGGGATGTGTGTAGAGAAGAAGTGATAAGCTCCAACTGCGATACCGTGCTGTCGGGCGTGTTGAGCATCAGTATGGAAGTACTTGTTGCGGAGTTTTTTCCCTTCTGTAGCTTTGATATAGACAAAGCTAACGGGATAGCTTGCATTTCCATTGATGCGTCTCTTCAAGCTACCAAGACTTGTGATGCGGAGATCGGACCAGTCGATGCCATACGTTTTCTTTTTGATGTCGTGCTGGAAACGTGAAATATCAATGCCGTAAACGCGGTGTGAAGTATAAATCATTTGTTCTCCAAGAAAATGATCATTCTTCCAGATGCCTGCATGGATCGTCTTCTTGGGTTCAATTGCAATTCCAAAATTAGCTCGCTTTCCTGCTTTCCATAATCCAGCATAGTATGTGCTGTCAATGGCATATGGAATTGGGTGGTTGCTGATTTGGGGCGATTTGAATGTTCGGAGTTTTCCTTCTCCTTCAAATTCAAGATGCCGATTGAACTTTCCTGTATACTCTTGTGTGAGATTGTTAAAAGTTCCACTTTGCAGCGTGTCGGCGTGCCAATATCCCTGCCATGTTCCGCGTTGCGGAATGTGGAGTGTTCCAAAACCTTCGCGTAAACCATTTTTCCACTCTCCTTGATAAGTGCAACTATCGCCATAGATCATAGTACCCTCGCCATTAGGCTGCTGATGGAGATATCTGCCTGAATAATGTTGTTTTCCGAGAACAACCTCTTGATAATGATTACCCACAGTGTTCCATCCTAAAATATTGCGGGGAGAAGCTGTGGGAATCTTGAGCGAAACTTCTTGGAAATAGTGGTGATTGTCGAAAAGACTGCGAAACCATTTTACCACATTATAGGCAAACCAACCTATGTAGGAATGATGGGCATAAAAGAGTTTGTGCAAACTGCTAAAGTCTGCATAATTGTTTCCGTAATTAACACCTACAAGTTGCCCCCAACGATTGACAACAATAGATGTATTGCTGAAATATTTATGATGAGGCTTGGTTTGAGCGGCATCCGACAAAGTCTCAGCATTTTCTCTCGTGTGTTGAAATCCAAGTTCTATTTCAGGCTGTGCCAAAGGCATACAATTTTGTGGATTAAAGTACCACGGAGAGAAATGCCGTGTGTTTTTAGGTAACGAATTACCTGCAATTTGAAGGAGGGAGAGGCTGTCTCCATTGTTCCGACAAAGAGCGGCTTTATAACGTCTGATCACGACTTTTCCGCTATCAGAGGGAGAAACGACACTGACAGTATAAGATTGCAGAAGTTTGCAGGACAGCGACTTAGGTTTACTGTGAAGCATACGCTTTACACGCGAGAGCATCGAGTCTGCATTGGCCTGTCGGAGAATTACTTTCTCACGAAGAGCCATAACATCGTTATATCCATCATCTACGACGGAGTGCGTACGAGCATAATAATCAAATTCGCGATGGCTGCGTTTGAGCTGCTTACTCAAAATTTCGAGAGCAATGCTATCTTCGCGAAGTTCCTGCCGTAGTGCGTAGTCCGTTTTCTTTGTAGTCATAGAAGCGGGGGCTGTAATGGCTGTCACAACGTGTCCACCATTCGATACAAAGAAACCGCTTCCTGATAGTTTTGCTTGATTTATGGAATCAGCTAAAGATAGCGATTCGTCAACAACTTTTGTTGAAAGTTCATTAGAATAAAGCGTGTCGCCGCTTTGAGATATGATTCGATTGGTACAAGTAAGTTCTACTCGCACCATTCCTGACAGTTGATCTTCAAGAGAGGCTGGAAAAAATATTAGGCCCAAGCTTATGAGAAAGAAGGCTGTAAGACAACTCCATTTGAAGCGACGAATCCAAGCTGCCTGCTTACGCAGCGACTTTTTAGAAAGTCTTCCAATTTGTTGGGAGCGTTTTCTAAGACGTTCTCTGAGTGTTGCCAGATTTTGTTTTTTCTCTCCTGTCTTTAAGTGTTTCCGCAATATTTTATTTGCAGGAAATTTCATTGTCCTAACCTTGTTGTGAGAGTTATAAAGGACGAGCTGCAAGAGAAGAGTTTGTTTGCTTTTCCAAAACTCTTTGTCTTGCACCTCGTCCCTGTTCCTTTAAAAACGTGTTAATCTGCTCCTTCGCTAAGAAGGTCCTTTCCCCAGTGTTGTGAAGATAAACGTTTCTCACGCTCTTGTACTTCTTTGGCTTCCGCGCATACACAATCATACGGAGTGATTGAGAGTAGGAAACATAATTCCATATCCAGTTGAGGAGGACGATAATCTTATTTCTGACGCCAAGAATGGAGCGGAGGTGTACAAATAGCCACATGAGCCAAGCCACAAAGCCGTGCATACGAATCTTGCTGAATTCGGCAATTGCCCGATTACGGCCAACAGTAGCCATAGCTCCGAGGTTGTGATAGTGGAAAGCTTTGAGTTCTTTGTTCTTTTCTAGGCGTTGTAAGTTCTTCGCAAGCAAGCGACCTTGCTGTATAGCTACTTGTGCCAACTGTGGGTGTCCGTTAGGATACTCAGCATCTGCTGTCATAATACATTGGTCACCAATGGCAAAGACGCCGTCCAGTCCTATTACACGGTTGTATTCGTCCACTTTGATGCGTCTCCCTCGGCCTAAGAACTCATTCCCTAAGTTGCCTATAGGTTGAGCAGCTACACCACTCACCCAAATAAAGGTACGTGTGGCTATGGAGCTTCCATCTTTGAGTTGTACGCGATGATTCTCATATCCTGTAACCATCTTATTGAGCATTACGTTAACGCCCATCTCTCGGAGATATTGTTCGGCATGGCTAGAGTTCTTCGGGTTCATTGCAGCAAGTAAGCGGTTGCCCGCTTCGATAAGATAGATCTGCATTAAACTACTGTCCATGTCTGGATAATCTTTAGGCAAGATGTAGTTTTTCATCTCTGCTAACGCTCCGGCAACTTCCACACCCGTGGCGCCTCCTCCCACGATTACAACGTTTAGAAGTTCTTGTCGCTCTTGTTCACTGGCGCAAGTGATTGCACGCTCGAAGTTTTCGAGCAGGGCATTACGCAGTCCCATAGCTTCACTCACATTTTTCATGGGGATGGCCTCTTCTTCCACATCTTTATTACCAAAGAAATTGGTAGTAGTACCCGCTGCAAAAATCAAGTAGTCGTAACTAATCTTACCTATGGACGTTTGTAGAATCTTTTGTTCAGGGAAGATGGAGCGTACCGTAGCCATACGGAAATAGAAGTTCTTTCGACGTTGATATATTTTGCGGAAAGGGAAGGAGATAGAACTGGGTTCCAGTCCAGCCGAAGCTATCTGATAGATGAGGGGCGGGAATTGGTGATAATTATTGCGGTCGATAAGCACTACTTGAAAGTCGGAGTGTTTAAGTCTATTGGCTACTTGAAGGCCGCCAAAGCCACCACCGACAATGACCACGCGCTTTTTGTCGGATTTAGGAACGTTGAAGCTCATCTTAGAATAGTTGTTATGTTATCCCAAAATGCTATGGGATTTAGTTTTTATTTTAGAAAAGTATCCAGCCTGCAATGCCGCAAAGCAAAAGCATAAAAATGGGACTGAAGTTGAATTTTGCGCTACCGATAATTGTTGATATAAAGAGGAATATAGAAATACCTAATTCCCAGTTACTCATCGTCTCTCCTCCTTTTGCATCTGGCATCATCAATAGGATAGCTCCTGATAGGGCTATTCCTGGAATAACAGGTTTTAGCCAACTGATAACCGTTTGTGTAATTCCCAACTCTTGTAATAGACCTTTGAAGCGACAGAAGATGCTTGTACTGACAAAGGATGGGAGCGTTACGCCGAGTGTAGCAATAAAACTTCCCAATATGCTATATCCTGTTGTGAGAGTGGAAGCTGTCGTGGCGTATCCGCCTACTGTTGCTGCATTCAACGCAAGATCACCAGGCGTAATCATGCTGAGCGCTATCAAGTTCGACACTTGGCTAGAGCTAAACCATTCATGTTGTGAGATGAAGATATTACCAATGAACGCTGGCAGAACGGGGGCACCGCCAAAGCTAGAAGCCCCGTCAGAAAGAAGCTTATAAAGAGTGAGAGATAAAGGAGAAGCATGATTCAGACTTCTTTTTTATTCATTAGGACGAATAGTTACAGCATATAAGATTGCTGCAAAGACGATAGCTATAATGATATAGGCAGGCGAAATACCGAGGAATACAATAGAAGCTATAGTACCAATGGGTAGCCAAACATTGGCTAGTGCGATACCTGAAGTTTTTAGCATTCGGATAACGGATAGCACAATGAAGGCAATGATTCCAGGGCGCACACCTTTCAGAAAAGCAGAGAGGTGTTTGTTATCTTGAACTCCGTTGAAGAAAATAGACAGAATGAGCAAAATAGCGAAAGCAGGAAGGAGGGTTCCTACTGCTGCAGCTATACTGCCTTTCCAACCATATGTCTTGTGTCCTAAATACACGGCCATATTGAGACTAAACACACCAGGCATAGCTTGCACAATGGCTAGTGAGTTGTCAAATTCTTCTTCTGTTAGTAGGTCCGAGGCCGTTAACTTTTTGCGCAAAGGAGAGATGGCAGCATGGCCATTGCCTAGCGCAAAACCGGCCTCTTTTAGGAAAAGAACAAAAAGTTTAGAAAAGAGTTCATTCTGTTGTATGGATTACTGGTGTTGCTCGCGAATTAAATCGTTTACCGTCTTGACGGGATTGAAAGTGATGAGAGGAACCTCCACAAACACTGTATTCCAATCGCTCATAGCACCATTCCAAAGTCCGGGAAGCTCAAGGGCTTTGAGCTCACGGCCATTCTTGCTTTTGAGGGAGATAAAGCCTGTATTCTTATCTACAAAATCGGGCAGATTAAACTTCTCGCCTTTGTAGTTCTTGACAGCGCAAACGAGGTCTACGGGATTGAAGTGAGTGCCTTTGACAAACATGGCTTTGCTTTTCTCATCATCCATATTGATTTGGCTACTCTCCAAAATTTGCAGGGAGATACTGCCGTCTTGGTTATAAACGAGGAATGGGCCTCCTCCAGGCTCCCCCACATTGGGCACCATGCCACACACGCGCATTGGGCGGTTCAGTTTCTGGTAGAGATAGTCGGCCAACGCTTTCCCTTCTAATGGAAGTAAAGTCTTGCAGCAGAGTTCCTTTTCGAGAAAAAGTTTTATCTCTTGCAAATCGATAGGACTGTACTGCCCACTTTCTAGCAGCTGCAAGTATTTGAACGTTTTCTTTTGCAGTGAAACGAGAACGCCAGCCAGCAATTTCTTATTGTGTACCGTTTCTGGTTTGAGACGATCGGGCACTACGTTGTCGATATTCTTGATGAAAAGAATATCTGCCGCGATATCGTTAAGATTTTCAATCAATGCGCCGTGGCCCGCAGGGCGGAAAAGCAGGCTTCCATTGTCTTGGCGGAAAGGTTCGTTGTCCGGTGTAGCAGCAACGGTGTCCGTCGAACTCTTTTGTTCCGAAAAACTAATGTTATATTTCACGCCGAATTTCTCTTCCAGCGCAGGCACGTTTTCTTTGATGTGTGCTTCGAACAATGAGCGATGTTCTGGCGATACGGTGAAGTGTACGTTTACAGTGCCATCATCTTCTTTTGCATAGAGTGCGCCTTCCACCAAATGTTCCTCGGCGGGAGTTCGAACACTATCCTCATAACGATGGAAAAGTAAAAGTCCTTTTGGAAGTTGACCATAGTTGAGACCTTCTTTCTGGAGAAGTGCATTGACAATCTTTTTATATTCGCCTTCTTTCAGGAGTTCTTCACAGTTTTTATTATGGAGTGTCTTACACTGCGCATCCAATGCACAGAAGAAAGCGTAATGCTCTAGATTGTTGAAGAATGTTTTTTCAAAGTCGGTCGTTGGAACATCATAGTTAGCTTCGCTGAACGAAAAGAGGTCTTTGAACATTCGGCTGGCAGCTCCACTGGCCGGCACAAATTTCACGATGTGGAGCGACTTGGCTGCTTCGTCCCACGCTTCTGCAAATGCTTGTTGCTCTTCTTCCGTGAGCTTCAGAATACCTTCCTCAACGCTGGCTGCAGCATAAAGTTTCAGATACGGAAAACCTGTTTTGAAACAGTTTAATTGTTCATTAAGTTTCTCTTCCGAAATACCTTTTTGAGCGAGTTGCTCTTTGTCTTTAGCACTAATCATATTTATCCCAAATTTATTGCTACAAAATTACGCCTTTTCAATTATAGATTCAACTGTAACCTAAAGTTTTATCAGCAGATTCCTGCGTATTGAATGGTGGAACTTCAAAATCTAAAATAGCTGATAATGTTTTGATAACTACATATTTCTTTTATTCAGTTAGAAAGAGCTAATTTTGCTTTGCAAAAAAAACGAAAGAATGAAAGATATTTATTGTGAAGTCCACGAAGGACAAGAGTTTCAATATGCCTATAAGTATCCTCGTGCGTCCTTGACGGCCGATAACGTAGTGTTTAGTTTTCACGATAAGAAATTATATGTCTTACTCGTTGAACGTGCAGCAGATCCCTATAAGTCCCGTTGGGCTTTTCCGGGTGGTTTTCTGAACGTTGGCGAAGAGGATCTACCTGCATGCGCTCGTAGAGAATTGGAGGAAGAAACCCACTTGCAGGTGGGGACATTGGTAGAACTAGGCGTTTTCTCTCGTCCCGACAGAGATCCGCGTGGTCCTGTGGTGACCGTGGCTTATATGTCGTTTGCTCCGATGGAACAAGTTCTGGCCGATGATGATGCCGCCGATGCTCAGTGGACTCCCATAGACGCTCTGCCCAAGCTGGCTTTTGATCACCATGAGATATTGCTTGCTGCGCTCCGCCGACTCAATCGCTTGACGGATTTGATGGAAGCTTTCCCGAATTTCTTAGACACGGCACTCCCTCTTTCCGAACTTTGGTCGTTTCGCTCGGCTGTAGCGAATGCTCTGGAGGCGGAAGAGCGCAGAGAAGAATGCGAGTAGGAGGATGTTCTAAAACTCTTTTATTGTCTTCGCTCGTGTTTCTTCTTAGTCTGTGTCTTAAAGGTTTTATGTTTGTCAAAATTTTTCGTATTTTACGCCTCCGAGAATCGCTTGAAATCGAGCGCAAAGGCCTGCGGACGAAAATAACGCAGTTTTGAGGCATCATTAAAATAGGCCTATTTAAAATTTCTCCTTGAGAAATTTTATTTTCTATACTACAAATTTTATTTTCTCCTTGAGAAATTGAAAATACAATAAGGAAATTTTTAAACGCAATAAGGTTCTCAGCTGAAAACCTTATTGCGTTTTCAGACAAAATAAGGAAAAATACATCTTCGCGACTCGTTTTTACCCTTAAATTTATTCCCCAAAAGAGTTGTTTCCTTCTTTTTTTATAGACGAAAGGGTAGTCGAAAGCTGCAACTATGTTTTTTTATGCTCACTTCGGCTTTTTTTCAAGGAAAAGGAGTGTGTTTTATTTTTCTAGAATGGGAAAGTAAAATATCAAATAAAGCGAATGTAAAGTAAGACCTTTTCTTTATGAGAATAGTGTAGAGAAGCAAATAAAAAGTCTGCAATCTTAAGGAAAGATATTGCAGACTTTTGAGGTAAAACTATCGTTGTTTATTACAGTAAAGCAATGATAGGTAGGTTGTAACTAATCAACGAAAATGAAGAGAAATCGAAGCTGGCGTAAACTGACTGATAATGAGGAAGAAACGGAACGATTTGCGTAAAAGTGCTCTTTTCAAAAAGGGCAGAAATATGCAGATTTAGGCAGAAGTTCAGTTACCAGAGTGTTACCTTGTTTTGATGTAGGTAACGATGGTGCAGTATTCGGTAACTGAATTATTTTCGCTCGTGTGGCTGTTGCTTTGGTCGGCAGTTTTCTGCGTAAGTGAGGAACGCTTTAATTCGGGTAATTTTGCATAAGACAGGCTGCACTCGTCCATTTGAGAGCAAGCTCTCATGGAACTCGCTTGCACTGTCTTTGCCCACAAATATTAAAGCGTATGAAAACAGAGAAGATGAAGGTGTTGCTCTACCTTAAAAAGAGCGGGCTTGACAAATCGGGGAAAGCTCCGATTATGGGACGTATTACCATTGGGCGTTCCATTGCCCAGTTTAGTTGTAAACTTTCCTGCAATCCCGACTTGTGGAATCCCCGTGAGAGCAGGATGGACGGCAAGAGCCGTGAGGCGGTGGAGAGTAATGGGAGATTGGAGAATTTGTTGCTTTCCATTCAATCTGCCTATCAATCATTGATTGCCAAAGGCCAGCCATTTGACGCAACCGATGTGAAAGAACAGTTTCAAGGCAGCGTACAGGCACGATGCAGGCTAATCGAAAGGTTGGATATGCTCATCAAGGAGAAAGAAAGCCATATCGGTATAGACATCAAGGAAGAGTCTATGTCCGCCTATCATTCCACTCGGAAACGATTACAGGAGTTCATTCAGAAGAAATACCATGTTTCGGACTTGGCTTTCTCACTGTTGACAGAAAACTTCATCTACGAATTGCAGACGTTCTGTCTCGGTGAACTCGGTCATCAGCAAAGCACATTTTTCAGAGTTGCAGCAGATTTGAAGACCGTCTGTAGGCTGGCTTATCGTGAGGGACTGGCTGATACGCTTCTGTTTGATAAAGCTCATATAGAACGGGGAGACAAGAAAGCACCGAAGGCTCTTGACCAAGAGGCCTTAGAAAGGCTCAAAGCACTCCGCTTTGATGAATTGGAAAAAGAAATGGAAACTACTCGTAATGTGTTTCTCTTCGCCTGTTATACCGGTGCAGCCTATTGTGATTTGATGGAACTAAGCAAGAAGCACCTTGTCCGTGATGATGCAGGTAGTTTGTGGTTGAAGTTCAACCGACAGAAGACGGGTGTGCTTTGTCGTATCAAACTGTTGTCGGGAGCAGTTCGATTAATTGAGAAAATGCACAGCGATGAAAAGGAAACACTGATCCCTTACATCAAATATCTCACTTATCAGTCCTGTCTCAAAGCCTTGCGATTACGGGCAGGTATTTCTTTTCCATTTACATCGCATATTAGAAGGCACACTTTCGGTACAATGAGTTTAAGTGCAGGGATACCCATCGAAAGTATTGCCAAGATGATGGGACACGCCTCCATATCAAGCACTCAAATCTATGCATAGGTGACAGATAATAAGATTTCGGAGGATATGGACAGGTTGATAAGGAAGTATCAGACAAAGGAAACGAAGGAGGAAGCCGTATGAATGCCTATCACTATCAAACTAAAAAAGACCGTAGCTATTTCGAGTGGGACAGAAATATGCAAATTATTCGCAAAGGCAAAGGCGAAATAGCAATGACAGAGAGTGAACTGGTAGATTTCTTCGGTGTAACATGGAGGGAGCTCAATTATCGTCTGCAACTTCTACTAAAAGTGTCTCCCCTGCAACCCGACGAAAGGGATACAGGGGAGCAGGAAGTCTACGTGAACGGACGGCTGCGAGGTTATGCCTTGCTTTATCCGCTTACTATCATCATCGCTTTGTCTTATCAATTGGACAGCATGGAAGCCCACTTCTTCAGGAAACATGTATGTCAGAGATTGCAGAAGCCTACATCTATAATAACACCGATATTCTTAATAGGAAAGACGGATACCTGATGATTATATTTTTCTTTTTCTTTCATTGATTATATCTTACTACATAACTACAATAAGGTATAATACGTTGAAAGAAAAAAAGGATTAAAAAATTTTTATTGAGATACGAATATTCTTTCAATTATTTACTACGCTACTACAAAAAAAAAGATTTTTATTAAAAACTGAATTGACAGTGTATAAAAAAACTAAAAAGCACAACCATGAGAATTTATAGTTTATAACACATAAACTAAAAGAGCCGTATCAAACCCTATAATGAGTAACGATACAGCTCTTTTCCTTGTTTTGAGGAGGTTAAAGTTTCTAATCAAGAAGTTCACATTCTTTTAGATGTTGGGGTTATGTCCCAATAAATATCATAAGTAATATTCTATTACAACTATTTAAGCTCATGCAACATATAGGGTGCTCCGGAAACCTTTACCTTCAATTTTTCATAGCTTCCATCTTTCATGTGATAGACAAAATAACCCGTACCTTGGTCTGTTGACATGCCGAAGATGATGTCATTGCCCGACTTGCAAATGGATGCCGCCCAGCCTGTAGTTCCTGAGAAGTTCATCTTCTTGCAAGTCTTATCATAGAGATTAATCTCAAAAGGCTGGAACGATTTATCATGAACGTAATCTGGTGGGTTGCTTGCTGCCCCAGGAATATTTAGGTATCCATAAACCTTTCCGTTTCCACCATATACCTTATTATAGGCATATGAAGTTTTACCTCCTTTTACACCATCCAGATTTACATCTGCAAGGGTAAAGCAATAAGACTTGTCAAACTCCTGTTCTCCCTTCTTAATGCGCAAGAAGCCTTCCTTTGCCCCCTTCTGATAACCGAACATTCCTACGCAATAGAAATAGATATCACCCTTCTCGTCCACAAACGGATCACCAGCAGGTGTTCCACTGGACGACATCGTGACGCGACTGTCACTAATAAGTTTGATTGGCTTGTCTGTTTTCGTGTCAATTAATGCAACATAGGCTCCAGTTTCGCAAGAATAAGCAGACTTCATTTGATTCAGTGACACATATAAAATTCCATCTCTGATAACAGAGGCAGACGGTTCAGGATTATTGTCACCAGAGGACTTTCCCAAGGAATAGTCGGATAAGTCTATTTCTCCTGTCTTCGTCATTGAGGATGGGTCAATAATCCACACCTTTCCTATACCAAGGCAAGAAACATATGCCTTCTTATTGGATGCGAACGTGATGTACGTTGCCTTAGCACCACTTGGAAATACCATAGTCGTGCCCTCTTGGACGAGCTTGCCATCTTTTGGTGCATATTTGTAGAGGTGTTCCGTGTCAGTCACATATACCTTGCCACCATGCACAAAATGAAAATGCACCCTTGGCAAACACCAAAGCATTGTCCGTATTGAGCGAACCAGCTGTCAAGTCTTTGAACAGACTGACATATGTGTTCTCTCCAATATTCACGCTATGCACAAATCCTGCCTCGGACTTTGCTGGTGGTGTTGGAGGAACATCTGGAGTGTCTTTACTACATGAGGAAAGACCTGATAACACAAGCAGCGCCGTGGCTGCGACTAAGAAATAATGTTTCATTTTTGACTATAAATTTTTTTGAAATGAATAATAAGAATTTACATACTCATAGCTCCTCCCTGAGACTTTGTCTCGGAACAGATTAAAAACGCAATTTAGCCTTAAAGGTTCTGCCTTTGCAGTGGCATTTTGAATTCCATGTAGTTCTCTTTGTCAAAAATATTTTTCGACCTCGAAACTCAGAGAAACATTGTTATGCCAAAATGACTGTTGAAGCCCTATGGTAAAAACACATCGTTGGAAGGAATGATCCATTTCTTTCGTTGGTCGGGCAGTGTGCTCATTTGCCAGCCCCAATCGAATTCTCCGACATGAGAAACATCAACATAAACTCTGGACAACTCTGTCTTTCCCAACAAACCTTCAACGTGATATTCCATGCCATAGTTGTAATAGAATGAAGGTATGTTGGGAACATGCTTTGTCATACGTAGGATTATCCGAACCTTTCTCATCGTTTAACCATTTTTTTGACGGTCTCGAATATCCTGCAATGTAAGATTAAAGTATGCATAGACGTTTGGGGTTATATCTACCTTTAAGTCAGTATCGAAACCAAGCGTACTTGTCTTTCCTAAGTTTATGTATATGGAACGGATGTCAGCGGGGAAAAAGTCTTATCATATTCTTCATATACATATAATAAAAAAATTTGTTTCCCATTGCACACGAGTAAGCCCCAATAGATTTCTCTTGTCCATGATGACCCCTAATGTTCAAATTATCTCCAACTTCTGGCTGAAGATTTACAGAAGGTTTGATACTCATTCCGTTTCCGAACAATTCTCCCGTATCAGGAATTCTCACATTGTGTGAAAACGAGATTTTTCCCCTCACACCTTTCCACAATTCATAGCTAAGCCCTTCGCTAAAGCCATAATACGTTTTGTTCACGTTGGTCTGTTTGGGAGCGAATACGCTTTCTGTATTGTCTTTTGACAAAGCATCGCTTGTTCTATAGATTTTTGACTTCAGATAATAGATGCTTATTGTCAAGGAATTCTGAAAGCGATTATTAGAAGAAGCAAACAAATAACTTAGTCCGATGTTGTTTGAAGTCATTTTGCTGGGAAATGAACTGGGGTCGAAGCCAAGATATTCATTCATACGATCGTCCTTAGGTCTATAGTCTGAGAATACGAATTGATCATTCAGATTGAAAGTATGTCGTCCAAGTGTATATTTCAAGTTAAATTTATTTCGCAACTCAAATTGCCGGTCATGGGACTCGTTGAAAGATTATCCTCTGTCTCCCCATTAGCTGGCGTGACCGTCCCATTCCATTGCGTTCTTGTAGTTGCCGTATCCGTCATGTTAGAACGTATGATGGGAACAACAAGTGTGTTTTTCAGCTCCAAATCTTTGAAAATGAAATTTTTCTTCTCCATATTCAAAGTAGGCATAATATTAAGACTTTTTGTATAGGCATATCGAGAGTCAAAGTTGAGAGACTGTATGCCTTTCTTATTCTTGTAAAAAGCACATTCCAAATCCAGTTTGTCGAAGTATTGCTTTCTAAGACCTATGCCCACATGATAGAATTCTGCGTCATAATAGTCATTGTTTCGTCTCACCTTTCTGTATTCAGAAGTAGGTAGATTAGTCTCAAACACTGGCCATGACATCATATAATTGTTCTTGGATTTGTTCTTGAAGAAAGCAATATTGAATAATATTCCAGATTTGCAAAAAGTTTCTGGGCACTTGCAAGTGTCTTGAATGTCCCGAATGATGCCAATTCCTGCGTAAAACCCACTAGGTCACATTCATCCTCTCGTGTCACTATGTTGATAGCACCACCAAGTCCATCACCGCCATATTCTGCAGGAACGATTCCTTTGTACACCTCTATGTACTTAATAACATCAATCGGAATATCATTGATGTCGAAAGAACCATCTGGACTGTTTAGTGGGAAGCCGTTGATATAAACTGCCACACGCTTACCTTCCAATCCATGGACAGATATACGCGATGCACTTCCTAATCCTCCGGTTTTTCTCACCTTGATACCTGACGTTCTAGTGAGTATTTCTTCTATTCCACTTGAGCGTCCTCGCAACTTTGATCCATCCACTACCGTTACAGCCATAGGACTTTGCCGGATATGGTTTATTTCAGCCTTTTGGGAGGAACCCCTTACCACGGCTTCGTTAAGTGCGTTCGTAGATGTCTCCAAAAAAAAGTCTTTCGTGGTATTTCCTTCTGACACAACGACTTGCCTTACTCGTTTATATCCAACAAATGAAACCTCGACAATGTATATTCCATTGGAAGGAATATCAATTTGATAATTGCCTGTTTTATCAGAAACTGTTTTCTGTTTTATATTTTTGATTGATACGTATGCTCCAGATATCGGAAGTTTAGTTTCTTTATCTATGATTTTCCCACGTAATATATTTTGGGCAGACAAAACTGTTGTACACAAACACAGTATCGTTACGATGAATAATCTGTTCATAATCTTATTGATTAATGAGTTCTCGCCATCCTGCTGTATTATAGCGTATATATTCAGACAAAACCTGTTTTGCCTCTTCTTTACGGATTTCTGGATTTGAGACAATCTCTCCAACGATTGTTACCCATGTAGAAGAGGAAATCCGAAAGAATAGTGACGAAACTTTTGTTTGTATTTGTGGATAGACTTTTTGCATTTGGTCAATATATTCTTTACTTATTGCAACTTGTTCTTCGATAAAATTTTCACGGAAAAAAATTCTACAGAAGTACCTTTTTGATTCAAAGAGCAATAACTTTAATTCTTCTTTATACAAGAAAATTATTTTTAAGCGTTTCTCTTAGCAAATCTTTTTGACTTTGTATAGAGAAACGAAGTTTATCTATTTTGTTGGATTCTATGCGATAGGAGGACAGCCTTCCATCCAAGACAGCAAGTAAAGGCCTAAGGACAGCATAAAAAAATATCATCTTTTGTCTTAAAAATAATTGTATATATTACCTAAGACAACTCCCGATTTTTGCAGAAATTGTTCGCATCGAAGTTTTTTTCTAAAACCATTTTTAATAAATTCATTGCGGGCAGCTGTGACAATTCTGTTTCTTATATCTTCTTTTTAATATTTTTCATTACTATTTTATTAACGGACGTCGTTCAATTTTGTTCATAAAAAGCGTACTGTTTTTTTAAACAGTACGCTCCTTTTATTGTTGCCTTTATGCGGCTGTGTGATATTTTTATCATTAATTCCATTTTGGATACAAAGGTATGGGAAAGATTCTATACTGGCAATACTTATTAATAAGTATTTTTAATCGAATTATAATACTAAACTCAAATGGACTTAAAATAGTAATTCTCCTCCAACATCCTTTCCAAGTCCGAAGCCTTGTAGAGTATCTTTCCTGCAAACTGCGTGTAGGGAATAATCTTCCTGTCTCGGTAGTCCTGCAAGGTACGGGGACTGATATACAGCCGCTCGCACACTTCCTTTCCTGTGAGGAAAAGTTCGCCAGCAAAGAGTGGCTTGTGTGTCTGTGCTACTTCCTTAATTCTCTTGCTTACTCCGCTGATAGCTGACAGCACCACCTGCATATCGTCAGCCTCCATATTTAAGTCTCTTACCTGTTCCATAATCTTCCAATTTATTTGTTGAATTTATTTTTCTCCGCTTTTGATTTCTTTATTTTGGTCTGGAGCAACCTCTCCACGTCCTCACGCTTGTAATAGTACTTATGTCCTACTTGCGTAAACGGCAACACACCTGTATTCCGATAGTGCTGCAAGGTACGCTTGCTGATATTAAGCAACTTGCACACATCACCATTGTGCAGCCAATCGGTCTACCTTTTTTATTAAAAGGGTCTACCTTTTCTTCTTCGGTTTAGTTCTCTGTGAGAATGCCACGAATGCGGTTAGTCATAGAATGCACGGCATTCGTTTTTAGGCTATAAAACGTTTTAAGCGTATATAATTTGTTCGGTAGCATTGCAAGACGTCAGTTTGTACCCACAAACTGCTCTTGCTCCCCTCGTCAGACTATTGGGGAGATAAGACCGTAATCACTCCGTTCTCATCGATCAGTATTCAAGAATTAAGAGACAATGAATCATCTATAATGATCAACTTTCAAAGAAGTTTATATGAACAGATGTAATAAAAAGACAGCCCAATGGCAGCAACAGAATAAAGAAGAGCAGAAGATAAACAAGACAGAGTTCATCAAGGTAAGATGCACCTCAGAAGAAAAGCAGCGTATCAAGTTAAAGGCGGAAAGTGCGGGGCGTAAGTTTTCCGATTATTGCCGTGAGATATTACTTAATGGAGAGGTGGAAGCCGTTCCCAAGATGACAGACAATGAAAGGGAAGCCATTTGTATACTTCAGCATACAGGACGGTTCTATGGGCAGATTTCTAACCTCATCAAGGTTAAGGATGAAAGGTGGGTACATATCACAAAGAACCTTTCCCTATGTGCCAAAGAGGCATTTAAGCGATTTTACGACCCCCATTTTCATGTGAACGATGAGATATATAAGGTCTTAAATCTAACAAGAGATGATAGGAAAATGTAAGGCGATAGCACTTGGAAGCACGGCTTTGAACTATATTTTTAGGGACGGCAAACTCGGTAGTCGGCTTGCTTTCCATAATCTTTGCAGCAGAGATCCAAAGACTATCTATGAGGAAATGAAAGTGGTCAGCGACTATAACAGCCGTTGCAGGAACAAGTTTCTCCGTATCGAAATAGGCATCGCACCACAGGACGAGAAAGGCTGCCTGTATCTGAGCTTATGGGAATAGCCCATTTGTTTGCCAAGCGAATGGGACTTGACAACCACCAATGGGTGGCAGTAACGCACAAGGACACTGATAATAGACACATTCACATCATTGCCAACCGTATCAGCCTATATGGAGAGGTTTATGATACCACCTTTGTAAGCAACAAAGCAGCAAGAGTAGCGGAGGAAATCAGTAGGGAGAAAAGTAAGACTATTGCAAAAGAGGTCAAGGCGGAAAGGAAATACCAAAAGGCAAAAGTCAGCCCGACGAGAGAGCAAACCAAGAAAGATGTACAACAAATCTGTTATTCCCTGCTTGACAAGTACAAAGGTACAGGTATCACCGGGCATTTCATGTTCCTCTATAAGCTGAATAAGAACGGCATTTCCATAGAGCGCATGAAGAACAATCAGGGCAAGGTATATGGCTTGAAGTTCTTATACAATGGACAGACATTCAAGGCATCCGAAATCGGCAGGGAGTTTGATTACCGTTCCTTGCAGAAAAACTTTGAAGCAACCAACAAGGAAGAATCAAGGAAACCACATCTAACAGTACAAGAGCCGACAGAAAGGAAAGAACAACCTGATACTGGTTATCAACTCGTACCTCCAAGCCGTTCCTCAATTGTCACGAGACAATGACACTCCACGAGCGCAGAACTCCATTGGTGCAGTGGCAGATACCATCGTTAGTGCAGCCGATGAAGTGGTGGAAGGGTTCGGAGATTTGATTACGCCAACTGCGCAAGGCTATGACTATGCAGAAACAGCGTGGCAGTGCAAACTCAGAAGCCAAGCCAACAGAAAGAAAAAACGTGGAAGAGGATTATAACTCACGCCTAAAAAAATGCAGAAAGAAGAATATCTCATCAAGAACGCTTGTTATTCGGTAACAAAGTATTATCTGTTGCAAACAGAATAACAAGCGTTCTTTGTTAGGTAGAAAACAGCGAAGCCAAGTAATTCGCTCGTTTCCAAATCGTTACCTATTTAGTCGTACTAACAGTGTAACTTCTTTATTTTCAATTAGATACATTTTAACAATTATCTTACGCGGTAAAGCAATGATAGATGGATTTTATTAGTAAACTTCAACGTAGTTGGCCAAGCGTTTGGCTTTTTCTCGGATGGCATTTAAGTCGGCATCCGTCGGTCCATTCACCACCACTACACCCATACGGCGATGGAGTCTTGTTGTAGGTTTACCAAATATGCGAATGTCCGCATCTTCCTCACAAGTTTTTTCAAGGCCGCGATATTGTGGTTGTTTTTCTGATTCTATGGGCGAGAGAATCACTGCGCTCGCTCCATATCTCATTTGCTTGATGCAGGGGATGGGTAAGCCAATGACGGCGCGTAGGTGAAGTTCGAATTCGTTGAAGTTGAGCGTGTTGGCAAGTGTGACCATACCCGTGTCGTGAGGACGCGGAGAGAGTTCTGAAAAGTAAACCTCATCGCCTTTCAAGAAGAATTCTACGCCCCAAATACCTGCGCCCGTCAATGCTTCAGTCACTTTTGCCGCCATTTCCTCGGCTTTTTTCAACTGAGTGGGGGTAGTTGCTGCAGGTTGGAAACTTTCCCGATAGTCGCCATGTTCTTGTACATGTCCAATGGGAGGGCAGAAGAGTGTAGGACCATTTCTGAGTGACGGTAAGTAGCGTGATTTCGCTGTCGAAACGGATAAATTCTTCAATGATAACTTCCTGAATGTCGCCTCGGCTTCCCTCTATGGCTGATGTCCACGCATCGTGAAGTTGGTCGGGATTTTTCACAAGGCTCTGCCCGTGTCCAGAACTCGACATTAAGGGCTTGATAACACATGGGAAACCAACTTCGTTGGCCGCCGCTTGTAACTCCTCGTAGTTCTTTGCATAGAAATAGCGTGCAGTCTTAACGCCTAGTTCTTTAGCCGCCAAATCGCGGATCGCCTTACGATTCATCGTGAAATTGACAGCACGAGCGGACGGCACAACTTGTATGCCTTGTTCTTCAAAGTCGTAGAGCCGCTCCGTACGAATGGCTTCGATTTCGGGAACAATGATGTCGGGACGATGCTTGCGAACGGCTGCCTCCAGAGCGTCGCCGTCGAGCATAGAGAATACCTCAGTTTCATCGGCCACTTGTTGTGCTGGAGCTCCAGCGTAACTGTCGCAGGCAATAACGTATTGTCCCAAGCGTTTGGCCGCAATGGTAAATTCTTTGCCTAATTCGCCAGATCCGAGCAATAAGATTTTCTTCATTGATAAATGCTTTATAAATGGAAAAGCACACAGCGTCCGAGAAGAGGTGTGTGCTTAGTGTTTTATTAACAGAGGGAGGTTGAGAGCGAACCCATTGTGGAGTCCGTGTCATCATTTGTGGGCAGTGTCACAGGCTGATAGAAGCGGGCAAATTCCCGAAGAAATTTTAGAGTGTCTTCGCGTGGCGAAGTGCGATGTGGTAAAGAATCAGTCATAGGCAACTTGCTTTATAATTTATTCTTGTGCGGTTAGTGGCTGCATTATTTCTCCTATTTCACCGCATCTGTTTATTCAAACGCAGAGCCTATACTTTTAGTATGTATTTCTTGATTTATTTTCTGCTTTTCTGTGTTTTTCTTCTCTCATACCAGTAAAAACAAATAGAGTTCCCCTGTACAGGAGAACTCTGTCTATATAAAAAAATGTGTGGATAAGCTCTGTTTAGATGGCGTTAAGCTGAATATTATGCTCTTCCGCCATGCGGCGCATATTCATGATAGCGTAACGCATCCGTCCAAGAGCGGTGTTGATGCTAACGCCTGTCAGTTCGGCAATCTCTTTGAAAGAAAGCTCCTTATAGTAGCGCATATAGACAACATCCCGCTGACTTTCCGGAAGATGATTCATCAAATTCCGCACATCGTTTAGGATTTGGTCGTTCACCAAACTATTTTCGATGCAAGTGTCAGCCAGTTTTGCATTATTAAAAATATCGTATTCTACTTCATCATTAGAAACTACCGTATTAGCATTCTCTACGCGAAAGAAATCGATAATGAGATTGTGTGCTATGCGCGTCAGCCACGCATAGAACTTACCACTTTCGTGATATTTGTTCTGACGTATGGTTATAATAGCCTTGACAAACGTTTCTTGGAAGATATCCTCCGCAACATCGTCATTACGTACAATATAATTTATATAGGAATAGAGCCTATCTTTATAGCGGGACAAGAGAACATCAAAAGCCTCATTATCTCCTTGTGCATAAAGGCCGACAAGAATTTCGTCCGGCTGAAAATTGAGAGTAGTCATTACTTTCAGATGTTTTGATTTTGGAGTAATGCTGTTTCGATAGGCAGTAATTTTATAGTTATCGGTTGCAAATGTAATAAATGTATGTTATAAAACAATACTTGGGTGCGGAAAATAACACAATAAAACTATAATTCTAGCGTTTACGCGATGGTTTATAGATATTTTGTGAGGAATTTTTCCATAGCGCGGTAGAAGTCAAAGCGATTTTCTTGATTGTGGAAACCATGTCCTTCGTTTTCTTTTACCATGTATTCTATTTCTACGCCATTCTTTCGGAGAGCTTCTACCATTTGGTCGCTTTCTGCTTTATTGACGCGTGGATCGTTAGCTCCCTGAGCAATAAAGAGTGGTACGCGTATTTTGTCGGCATGGAGTGCCGGTGAAGCAGCCGCTAGCAAGTCGTGATCAGTTTCTGGATTGCCCACTTGTTCGTACATCATTTCAAGCATTGGCTTCCAGTAGGGTGGGATAGTCTTCATGAAGGTGAAGAGGTTTGAGACACCGCAATAGTCTATACCGCAGCAATAGAGCTCTGGCGTAAAGGCGAGGCCGGCCAAAACAGCATAGCCCCCATACGACGCACCATAAATGGCTACTCGTTTGGAGTCAGCAATACCTTCTTTTATGAGGTAAGCCACACCATCAGAGATGTCGTCCTGCATCTTGCGTCCCCATTCTTTGTAGCTGGCTTCTAGGAATTTGCGTCCGTAACCTGTTGAACCACGGAAGTTCATGCTAAAGACAGCATAACCACGATTACAGAGAAACTGAACGACAGAGTCGAATCCCCAATAATCGCGTGCCCAAGGACCTCCATGTGGATGGATGATAACAGGATGAGGAGTAGGATTCTTTATTGAAGCTTTTAGGCAAACTGAGATAAGCCTCCAGTTCTAGTCCATCACGCGTAGTATATTTGACTGCTTCCATTTCAACCATTTCTTCTTCGTTGAGCCATGGTGAAAGACTAGCAATTTTTCGAGGCTGATCTTCGTGAATGTCGTAGTAGTAATATGCCCCTTTATTGCGATCGCTACCCACATAAAGTAGATACTTCTCTTCAGCCTTATCGCAATCGCTCATACCGCAGTGGAGACCAGGGAAGAAGCTCCTCATTTTTTCTTTTAAGTTCTTTTCTTCCTCGTCAAAGTAATGGCGTACAGGCTCTTTGTGGCCGCTACAGAATACGCCCAGTAGTTTCTTTCGCTTTCGGGAGTAGCTGATAGAAGATATATCGTAAATGGGGTTTTCATAGAGCATTTCTATTTCCTCGCACGTAGCAGGATCCATGAGAACCAAGACAGATTTGTCGCGCCCTAAATTTGTTGCAGCGTACACATACTTATTGTCAGGCGTAAATATTATGAAATCAACGCTTTCCTTGAAGCTCGTTGTCAGTACTGCACGAAAATCTTCGTTGTCATGATCGCGGTAGAGAATCTGAGTATTTACACCGTCAACAATGGCCGTTACAGATCGAAGAACTCCATTGTGGTCAGTCATCCATCCCTGCCAATTTCCAGGATTCTCTGCTAGTTGTGTTAGTTCTCCAGTTTTCAAATCAAGACGATATGGGTCAAAAACCTCGGGATTACGCTTATTCATGCCAATAAGCACTTGGTCTGGAATATCTTCTAGGTCATCAATGATTCTTACACGTACTCCGTCGAAAGGAGTATAACAGCGGAGGTCAGAACCATCAAGATTTACACCGAAAAGGTGGTAGTTCTCGTCGCCCCCATCATCTTTCATAAACAATATGCGCGTATTGTCCACCCAAAAATAGCCATCAATGCTTCGCTCGGTTTCGTGGGTCAGCTGCGTGGCTTCTTCTTCGTCCAAGTTGCGAACAAAAATATTCATTCGGTCTTGATAGGGCGCCATGAAGGAGAGATGCTTCCCGTCGGGGGATAATTGAAACGCTGCTTGCGGACTATTGCGAAAAAAATCTTCCAGGGGGATTTGGCGTACGGACATAGTTTTGTTTTGATATGATTATGGAACGCAAAAATAATAATTTCCGCTGGATTATAAGGATTCCATATTTTTATGGTACATTTGTATAATGTTTAAGGAGGTGTAACCTACATGGATTTTATAAATGTTATAGCAGTTGTTGTTGATGTCTTGTTGATAGCCGTCATTCTATTTTTTTTCTCAAAAGAGAGAATTAGAGCCTTTTTCTCAAAAAAGAACGGAAAAAGCTCTCAGGAGGATAATTCTAAACACGCTGAGAATCTCTTAAAATCGATCGATTGCACGTACACTCGAGAAAAACGCAAGGATGACCTCGTAGAATTTCGTTTTAATTTCCAAAATGGATATTATAATATGCGGATTTTTCCCCATAGTGGTGAGGTGGTTATTTTCTTTCAGGGTATCGCAGAAGTATCTGCTGAAAAAATAGATTTATTGCGAGTTGTTTGTAATCGGGTTAATACTATAGTTCTTTGTCATACAGTTTATTATGCATATAGTGATGATAAAAAGAATATGATTGTCCATATTTCTTCACCTTTCTTTTTTACTGATGATACTCTGCGGACAAAAGATGCCTTTTTAACTCTTTTGGAAGGATTCTTTGATGTTCGAAGAATCTTTACAAATGAGTTTTTGCTTCTAGAAAAAGAAGGTTCCTCTTTTTCGCCTTATGACGTAGAGAAAAATAATTTGAACTATGCGCGTGAAAATGCATTGTTGGACTCTCTTGAACTTTTTCACTTAAATAATGAAGGAAAAGTAAAAAAGACTGATAATGAATCGTTTAATTATAGATCAGGGGCGAGACTACCTATAAGTGTTGCTTCTCTTTTAGCTACTGTTTTTCAAATAAATCAGCCTTCAATAATTGATATTACTATAGTATCAGATAGTATTAAGACTTTGTCGTCAGCTGAACAAGTTAAAACTTTCAATGTGCTTTCTTCTCTTATTGCTGAGGAAGAGGAAGGGAAGCCTTCTTTTGTTAAAGATGTTGTTACTCTGCTTGTGAAGTATAAATATCAGACGAAAGAAAATGACTCTCTGCGTATAGCTACGATTGTTCTTAAAGCAGATAAGGAAACTCAAGAATGTCTTTATGTAGTGGCGGCTGTTGCTGATGTCAATGCAGAAGCTGGAGCTTTTGAAGTGCCAGGAGTATTAAAATCTTCTAGTTTCTATTTGGCTTATGATAAGGGCGATAATGAGCAACGCTTGAAAGAACTGGCTTATATGCGGCAGGATGCAATTGATAAAATCTTTGCGGGCAAACAAGAAGAGCTTACGGAAGATCAGCAGATGTTAGCATTGTGGCAAACGGATGACTTTGCTCAGAAGGTTTATTGGGGAAGGAAATGCTTTCGTCAAGAACGTTATTATGAGGTGATTGCGTATCTGGCACCCGTTTGGAATAAGATGTTGGCGTATGAGCTTCCCAAAGATGAAGCAATCCAAAACACATTGTTCTTAACTGCCTTTTATTTGGGTTCTTCTTATGCAGAGTTGAAGCTCTATGATCAAGCTTATTATTATTTGGATGGAATTTTTCATATAAGAGATATTGGTGTTAGTATCGCCTATGTAAATACATTAGTAAATGCGCGCGATTTTCGCTCCCTTTACGTTATAAACACTCTTATTAAAGAGCTCCGAGAGAAGTATGCTGATGGAGCAGAGCCAATGACGGACGTAGAAGAGCGCTTTATGAACTTTCTTCGTCGTCGTTGGGCTTATGTACATGTTGAACTTGGCGACTTGATCAGTGCTGAAAACGTTTATAAGAAAATGTTGAATGAACCGTTAAATGCTGATTTTGCATTGAATGAACTAGCCTATATTCAGAAGCTTAGAGAGAATAACTCTATCCTATTATCTGATGATGGCTCAGAAAAATCATTAAAAGATTTAGATATATGATCGTATCTCCTTCTCTTCTTTCTGCGGATTTTGGAAATCTGCAACGTGACATAGAAATGCTAAATGCGAGTGAAGCTGATTGGTTTCATCTTGATGTGATGGATGGCGTTTTTGTACCCAATATCTCTTTTGGCTTTCCCGTTATGGAAGCAATGGCTAAAGCAGCTAAGAAACCATTGGATGTGCACCTGATGATTGTAGAACCACAGAAGTTTGTGAGTCAAGTGGCCGCTTTAGGTGCCAAGATAATGAATGTGCATTATGAAGCTTGCGTACATCTTCACCGCGTAGTTCAACAAATCAAAGATGCGGGAATGATGGCAGGCGTAACTCTTAATCCGCACACTCCCGTTTGCTTGCTTGAGGATATTGTTCAAGATTTGGATCTCGTTATGCTTATGAGTGTGAATCCTGGTTTGGCGGACAGAAATTTATAGAAAATAGCCTCCAAAAGACACGTCAGTTGCGTGAACTTATAGATCGTAAGGCTTCAAAAGCTTTGATAGAAGTGGATGGAGGGGTCAATAGAACGACTGGAAAACAGTTGAAAGAAGCTGGAGCTGATGCCCTTGTGGCTGGAAGTGCCATCTTTAAGTCTTTCGATCCTGTTGGTGAGGTGGCTGCATTAAAGTGTCTGTAAATGATTTTTTAGTATCAATTTAACTAAACCTTTTTAGAAAATAATTATTGATGAATCCTCTTTTAGATAATACTACTCTATTTTCTTTGATGCGCACACTTCAAAATGCGCGTAAAATAGTGATAATGGGACATAGAGGTCCAGATGGTGATGCATTAGGTGCTGCGCTGGGTTGGGCCGAATATTTGCAAGGATTAGGAAAATCAGCTATTGTTGTAATGCCTAACCCTTTTCCTGATTTTCTCCGTTGGCTTCCTAACTCGGAGAAGGTGGTTTTCTATGACCATAAGCGTGACGTTGCTCGCCACTTGATAGAAGGTACAGACCTTATTTGTATGTTAGACTTTAATTCGTTGCATCGTTTACAGGAAATGGGTGATGTTGTAGCAAATTCAAAGGCAGAGCGTTTGATGATAGACCATCACTTGTCTCCTGATACGACATGTGCTCAAACTATTATCTCTCATCCCGAGATGAGTTCTACTTCAGAACTTGTCTTTCGCCTAATCTATCAGTTGGGAGGATACGAAACAATGACAACTCAGGGGGCTTCCGCGCTCTATTGTGGTATGATGACCGATACAGGTGGTTTTACTTACAACTCGAATAATCCTGAAATCTATACCATTATTAGCAAATTACTGGAGAAAGGAATTGACAAGGATAAGATATATAGAAATGTTTTCAATACTTATTCTGTAGATCGTTTGCGCTTACAAGGCTATATACTTTATGAGAAATTGAAGTTTTATGCGGATAATAAGGCTAGTATCTTCACTATAACGAGGAATGAAATGAAAGATTTTCATTTCATTCGTGGCGATGCTGAGGGGTTGGTAAATATGCCCCTGCAAGTGAAAGGTATGCGTTTGAGTATCAGCCTTCGAGAAGATACAGAAAGATGTTGTTAGGGTTTCGTTGCGCAGTGTTGATGATTTCCCTTGTAATAAAATGGCAGAAGAATTTTTTAATGGTGGAGGTCATCTTAATGCCAGTGGCGGAGAACTCCCTTTTCCCTTGGAAGAAGCTGTGAAGACGACAGAGCGTGCGATAGAAGCTTATAAAGACTTACTCTGAAAAAAATGTGTTACAGCTATTTGTAAAGAAGAACGGCTTTTTGGATAGGTACTTATCGGTGTGACAACAAATGTCTATTTTAAAGTTTTGTTGTCACACCGATGTCGCACTAGTAATGAGAACTTTTTCAATACTTTAGCAATTAAGTGTGACGGTGTGACGATGTGACAACAGGAAAATGTTCTTAAGGAGAGCGTTATCTCTCTTCATAATCATCCTTTCTTTATCATCTTCTTAAATACAATAAGTGTGTCAGCTGACATCCTTATTCTGTCAGCTGACATCTTTATTGTATTCTTTTATGCAATAAGGAGATTTACGCCCAAAAGCATCTGCTCCTTTTCAGTTCAAATTTCATTATTCAGCCATTATTTTACTACCTTTGTGCGCCTATGGATAATCCTTCTTTTTCAGAATTCCTGTCTCAATATGTTTCGGGGCCAGTTCAAAAGTTGGCTATCGATGCAGGTTTCACATGTCCTAATCGTGATGGTCGGGTAGGTAGAGGAGGATGTTCTTACTGCAACAATTATAGCTATAGTCCGCAGTACTGTGATCCGCACTTGAGCGTGACAGAACAAATTCAACGAGGAAAAGAATTTTTCTCTCACAAGGCGAAGAGTAATACGCACTACTTGGCTTATTTTCAGTCGTATTCGAACACGTATGCTTCTTTAGAACGTTTGCGCCAACTCTATGAAGAGGCATTGAGTGTTCAAGATGTTGAAGGCCTTGTGATAGCTACGCGTCCCGACTGTGTGGAGATTGATGTTCTGGATTATCTAGCAGCGTTGAATAAAGAAACTTTTGTACACATTGAACTAGGTGTAGAAAGTACCTATGACGATGTGTTGAAACGCATTAATAGAGGGCATGATTTTGCTTGTGCGCAACGAACTATTAGAGCGATTGCAGAGCGCGGACTGACGATCGGCGTACATCTCATTTTGGGACTTCCCACTGTTACGCAAGATCGTGATGTGGAGCAAGCAGACAGAATAAATGAATTGCCAATTGATGTGCTTAAACTTCATCAGTTGCAAATTCTTCGAGGAACAGTTATGGCGCAAGATTTTATACACCATCAAGCGGACTATTCTTTGATGACAGCAGAGGGGGTACGCTCAGCTTGTTGCACGATTTTTGAAGCGTTTGAAGTCCTCTGTGGCACTTGAACGCTATGTCTCGGAATCGCCAAGCGAACTGCTTATTGCTCCACGTTGGGGCATAAAACCGCAGAAGGTGGAAATGTTGGTAAATAAGTATTTGACAGAGATATGTTAATATTCAAAATTATGGTCCCCAGTCAGCAAGGAGGACTAGACGAGCAGTTGAATAGTCTCAGTGTTCAACTTGTCGATATGCTGAAAAATGAAAAACTTACTCTGACTCAACTATTGGTTACACGTGTTTATCTTTCAGATGCAGCTAATCAGTTAGAAGTTCTCCATCAACATCCTCTTTGGAACCAGCTCAAAGCAGGTGCTATTAGCATCATAGAACAGCCTTTGTTGAGTGGTGAGAAAGTAGCTCTACACTGTGTTTTAACAACAGAATTGAATGTAGAAAAAGTAGGTACTCCTGAGCGAATGAAGATGGGCATAGGGGCGTTGAAAATATTGTTTCAATCAGTTCGTTTCACTGCGGCTGAAGCAAAAAGCCTCTCCACAGAAGAACAAACAATTGAAACGTTCCGTCGACATCAACAATTCTTGAAAGAAGAAGGGCTTACACTTGAAGCAAATTGTCATCGCACGTGGTTCTATGTGCGAGATGTGGATAGAAACTACCACGGCGTAGTTGTGGGGCGTAATAAGGTCTTTGCTAAGGAGGGACTTACGGGAGATACTCATTATATAGCCTCTACGGGTATTGGTGGCTATCCTTCCAATGCAGAATCGATTGTATGTGCTGATTTTTTGTCTGTTGATGGTTTGCAACGCAACGATGTTCGTTATCTTCAGGCACTTGAATACCTCAATCCCACTCGTGAATATGGCGTGGCGTTTGAACGCGCTACAAGTTTAGATGCAAATGGGCAAAGATATTTGATGTTGTCAGGTACAGCTAGCATTGATAATCAGGGAAAAGTGCTTTATGAGAGAGATGTTCAAGCACAGACTGAGCGTCTGTTTCTTAATATTGAAAAATTGCTGAACGACGGAGAGGCTTCTTTGTCTAATTTGGAATATGCTATTGTTTATTTGCGTGACATCTCTGATTATCCCGTAGTGGCAGCGTATTTGAAAAAGAGATTGCATCATCTTCCAGTGCTAATTGTTGAGGCTCGTGTATGTCGCCCTGGTTGGTTGATAGAAGTAGAAGGAATTGCTCGTTTAGCACTCTCTTAATTTATAGTTAGTTTCGTCCTTTTCAGATTTATTTTAGAAGCCTCGTTAGGTTCTCAATTTTGAGATATTTTAAAGTATTTTTTAAGCACTTGTGTTTCTGCTCATAAATTTTAATTGTCGGAAACGTGAGTGCTTTTAAAATACGTAATCTATTGTTTTTTAGGATGTAATTGTGGATTGGTTATTCTTCTATAGCATTTGTTTTCTATAAATGTTGTGTACCAATCCATCAATGCTTAACCATATTTACCTTTGTTGATTGTTAAAAAAATATAAACTAATAATTTATTAGTTGCAATACTTGCGTGTCAAATGATAAGAAAAAATTATCTTTGTCCCAACGTATAATTGTGTGTAAACACTGAATTAAATATAACTACAAAATAATCAATTACTTAAAGGTATGAAGGACCGATTTAACCGATTGGGAACTGCAATGCTAGGTGCGTTGTGTTTGCTTTCAACTTGCGGTATTACTTACTCTTGTTCGGATGATTATGATCTGGATGAAAAGAAACCAGCGTTTCTTGGAGCGAGTATATATGATGAGTTGAATAACCGTACCGACAGAACATTTAAGACTACAATTCGTCTGGTGAATGATTTGGGGTATAAGGATGTGCTGTCGAAGACGGGTAGCTTGACGCTCTTTGTGGCCGATGACAAAGCCTATGAACATTTCTTCCAAACCACAACTTGGAAAGATGGCAATGGTAATCCCATTAGAAGCTATGATCAGCTCTCAACAAATCAGAAGCGCGTATTGCTCAACAACTCGATGTTGAATAATGCGTATGTAATGGAGAAGCTCTCCAATACAGAAAATAATGGTAAAAACTTGTGCTTACGCCAAGTCTCTAATGCAACGGCAACTGACACAGTGCCGTATTGGAGATGGTATCAGTTGCCTGAAAATCTTAATCAGCCTGATGCTGATGGTACGGATGTAGGTGATACTAAATACTGGAACTACTACCGTAGAGAAGCTCGCGGTGGTATATATATGGCAGTGGATGCAACTAATCCAATGATGACTCACTTCCTCGAAGGAAATATGAATGAGAAGAAAGTGAAGCATGATGACGTTGCTTTCATCCTGAACCTTCCAAATGGAAGTTGGCCTGAAACGGAGAATCGTAGCTATATCTACAATCGTCGAGTTGTTGAACAAGATGTGACTTGTCTGAATGGTTACTATCACGTTCTCGATTCAGTTCTTGTGACTCCTCCTAATATGGCTGAGGTGATTCGTACAAATGGTGATACGAAGTATTTCAATGCTTTGCTAGATCGTTTTAGTGCGCCATACTTTTCTCGTACATTGACGGATGAATATTCAGCTCTCCATAATATAAATGGTGACTCAATCTTCCAGAAACGTTATATTTCTTCAAACTCTCAAGGTAACGTTGCTATTGCCCTTGATCCAAAAGGAAAGTCGCTGGGAGATTTTCCAAAACTAGGCTTTGATCCAGCTTGGAATACATATGCGATATCTTCTTCTACTAAGAAAGAAAATGATATGGCGGCTATGTTCGTACCAAGTGATAAAGCTATGAAGGAATACTTCCTTAATGGTGGAGGTCGTGTTCTTATCAATCGTTATGGTAAAAAGGCAAACACAGAAGAGAATTTGCTTTTCAATATTCAGCAGATTCCTCTGAGTGTGATCCAAGCACTTGTTAATAACTTGATGAAGGACTCTTATGCAGAGACCGTTCCTAGCAAGTACTTGACCATTATGAATGATGCTCAGGATCAAATGTTCCCAGCAACAACTTATGGAAGTGAAGCTGCTTACAAGAATTTGTTTGAAAAGACTCTTCTTGCTAATAATGGTGTAGTATATATAATGAATACTGTTATTACTCCTGCTGACTATGCAGCTGTAATAGCACCAGCTATCCTTCAATCAAACACGAAGGTGATTCGCTCAGTGTTGCGTGCAGACGAACCATATATTGATGGTACTTCTTATACAAGCGCTCCCTTGAAGCAGTATTTTAGTACTTACTTGAAAGCTATGCAGAGCCGCTTCTCTTTCTTTGTTCCGACAGATGACGGACTCGCAAAGTATGGTTATGTGGATCCTGTATCTATGTCAAGTGGTATTCCTTCCAATCGTCGTTATTGGACTTTCGAGTATGGTGCAACTTCTGCAACGGATAACTCTCCTCGTTTGCCCATCAAAGCTATTGCACACAAATACAATCCCGACAAGGATAGAGATGCTTCTGTAGACGGTCAAGTTACAGGCCGTTATCAGTCATTGCCCAATGACGTTTTGGATAATTCCTATGCGAATAATGACTATGGTGCAACAAAACGTGAGTTGCTCATTGAAATGGTAAATCAGCATATTGTGGTTCATGAGAACAATGATACTAGAGGTATGAATGCTGGTAATCGTTTCTTCACCTCTCGCAGTGGCGCTCCTATCTATTTGGCTCATGCTGGCGATGCTAATAATAATGGTCGTGGAATGAAGGTAGAAGGTGGTTTGCAGTTGGATCAAAATAGCGATGCTTCTGCAGACAATAACAATGTAAGTACTGTTACGGAAGGTTTTGACATGACTTCTGAAAAGAATGGTTATGGTAATGGTATGACTTACTTGCTCGATCGCCCGATGCAGCCTACAATGAATTCGGTTTTCGCAATTATGCGCGATCATTCAGAATTCAGCCAATTCTATGATCTCTGTAATTTCTTTGACTCAGAACTGCTTCAGAAGGCAGGCTTAAAGATAGTATTAACGGAAAGGCTAATGAAGCAGCTCTTTGGAACAACGAGCAGAATAAGTATCGTATCTTTGTAGCTGAAGACAATGCTGGTAATCATCCTGCAAATGGAGAAAAACTGGTCCGTTTCTTCAATAACTACCGTTATACTATTTACATTCCTACTAATGCAGCTATTGCTGCAGCTGTTGCTAATGGTCTACCTACTTGGACTTCGATTCAAAATTATCTCGATGCAAATACGGACGCTGCAACTGGTGTAGTAAATTCTGATGCCAAGATTAAGGCACAAGCTATGATTGTATGCCTTGTGAACTTCTTGAAAGTATCACTTCCAAGACAATGCTTTCTATGTGGACAATGCCACTAATAGTGGTACGTATCAAACATCTTGTATTGATAACGATAGAAATGTGTATATGTCTATTGGCTTGAAGCAAACGACAAATGCAATTGAATTAAAGGACCTTAATGGTGATACTCGTCATGTTATTGCGCCTTATAATTTGGTTGCCCGTGACATGAACTTTGACAGAGCTCCTTCTAATATGACGCAATCTCGTTATGTGAAGGTTTCTTCTTATGCTGCTATTCATCAGATTGATGGAGTTCTCAATTTTATGAAGTTAAAATCCGGCCGTTATGATAGTGCTTGGACAACATCTGGCAGTGCAAGACGATTTGTTGCAAAATACAGACCACGCAAATAATATAGTATTATGAATAACATGAAGTATCTACTGACCCTCGTTCTGTGTTTCTGCTTTTCTATTGCATTTGCACAGACTCGAATCACTGGTCATGTATGGAGTAAAGGGGAAGGTGCGATTGTTATGGCAAACGTAATTGAGAAAGATGCCAATAACCGTAACGTTTCTGCAACGCAGACCGATGCAAATGGTAATTTCTCATTAGCCATCAAGAATCCCAATAACCGACTCCAAGTATCTTATATTGGTTATGTCACTAAAGTGACAACCATTGGTGCACAGCGTTCTTTCCGTATAGAACTTGTGGATAAGAGTACCTTGAAGGAAGCAGTTATAACGAGTACACGTCGTGTGAAGTCGAATGGTTTGACAATTCCTGAACGTGAAATCTCTGTAGCTAAGCAGACACTTAACATGGACGACATGGAAGGTCTTTCTTTTGAGACTGCTGGTGAAGCTTTGCAAGGTCAGATTGCAGGTTTGGACATTGTTGCAATTCTGGTAACCTTGGTGCTGGTACATCCATGCGTTTGCGTGGTGTATCTTCAATTAACGGTTCTCAAGAACCGCTGATTGTTGTGAATGGTTACATTATGGAGGATTATAACAAGAGCGATCTTGATCTTTCTAATCTTGAAAATCAAGAACAGTTTGCTACTTTGTTGCAGGTTAGCCCTGAAGATATCCAAAGTATCAACGTCCTCAAGGATGCTGCAGCAACAGCTATCTGGGGTTCTCGTGGTTCTAATGGTGTAATTGAGATTGTGACTCGTCGTGGTGCCCGCGGTAAAACCAAGGTGAATGTTGGTTATCGTTTCAATGGCTCATGGCAGCTGAAGGCATGAAGATGCTCAATGGTGATGGCTACACTATGATGTTGAAGGAGGCCTACTTCAATCCAACTCAGAGCGACAATGCTTCTGGTATTGCTGAAATTATGTATCTCCAGAACTATCCAGCTTATTATGGTAATTATAATAAGAATACTGATTGGTTCAAGGAAGTAACACAATTCGGTCAGTCTCATAGTGTTGACCTCGCTGTTGCAGGTGGTGGTGAAAAAGCAACCTTCCGTATTTCTGGTTCTTATGTTCACGAAACAGGTACCATTATTAAGCAAGCTTTGGATCGTTTCACAACGCGTCTGGCTTTGGACTATTGGGTGAGTGATCGTATCAAGTTTACTTCTGATTTTGGTCTTACATATACAAAGAATGATAAGAACTACGACGATAATCTACTGAACTATGCATATCAGGCAATGCCTAATATGACAGTTTATCGTAATGAATATCGTGAAACTGCTGATGGAGTAGGTGAGTATTACAATACAGGTGAATATTTCATTATGCCTCCTGCTGCAGGTGCTGCAGGTTTAGTCGGTGCTAATAGTAACCGTTCTTCTTACTATCTTGCTGATATGGTGAGAAATGGTAATCCTGTTGCAATTGCAAATCAGGCTTGGCGTAGATGGTCTACTTACACCATTACCCCACAATTCTCTTTGGAATACAAGCTCTTAGGTAAGGCTGATGATGAAACTCAGTTGAATTATACGGGTGAAGTGTATATGAATGCTTATACTGAAACTCGTGATGCATATTATCCTCACAGTCTTACGTCTCGTGCATGGTCTGATGGCGTTGATTTGACTTCTAATTCTGATTTCAAGAATCTTCAGTTCACGACTCGTCATTCTTTTGTATTCAAACCCTATTTTTACAATAACAACCACTCTCTTCAAATTCTTGCACGTTTCGAGGTTGGTTCAAGTAATAGTACTCACCAAAATTCTAGTAATTCTGGTATCAATGGTGGTATTACTGACGCAACTGTTCCTGGTTATCTAACAGGTAGTAGTACTTCGACTGGTAAAGGTCACACAATGAGTGGTATCAGCTCTATCCACTATTCTTACGGTTCTAAGTATTCTGTCGATGTTACGTTGCGTGCAGATGGTAGCACCCGTTTTGGTTCTGGCAGTAAGTGGGGATTCTTCCCTGGTGTATCAGGTCGTTGGAATATTAGTGATGAGAAATTCTTTCAACCTGTTAAAAAGGTTGTAAGTATGTTGGCCTTCCGTCCAGGTTGGGGTATTACTGGTAATGCTCCAGGTTCTGAGGGACTAATCTTTAATAAGTATTCAGCAGCAGGTGTTTATAATGGTGTAACAGCTATCGTTCCTTCTAATCTTCGCCTCACTGAGTTGAAGTGGGAGAAGACAAAGTCTTGGAACTTAGGTTTCAACTTAAATTTATTAGAAGACCTTTTGCAGTTTGATTTGAATATATATAATAAGAGAACGACTGATTTGCTTAATAGCGGTGTAAGTGTTCCTTCCTCAACAGGTTATGCTCGTTTGGATTATGCTAATGTAGGTTCAATGAAAAATGAAGGTTGGGAACTTTATCTCACTACACGTCCAATCTTTAAGGTTGGAAAGTTTAGTGCAAAACTTCGTTTCAATATTGCTCAGAACATAAATACTATCACCCAAATGGATGCTTCCGTTTTGGCAAGTAATAACACAGAGGTGAATTATGAGAATGAGCAAGTATTACGCCGTGTTCAGATTGGTAATGCTTTAGGTGGTATTTATGGTTATCGCTACAAGGGTATCTATGCATACGACTATGCGCATAATGGTTATTTCTTGAATGATGATAAGAACCAATACTTCTATAGTGGAAATACTCCTAATAATCCTGATGGAACAAATCGTAATACAGCGAAGAATTCGGGTAAGACGGCTCCTATTGCCCGTGATGCTCAAGGTAATGTGATTTACGATAAGAATGGTAATCCGCTACCGATGATGTACAACTATGGAGGTATTAACTATCAATTCCAGGGTGGTGATGTAATTTATGATGATATTAACCATGATGGTGAAATCAACCAATTAGATATTGTATACCTTGGCGGTTCTAACCCGAAAGTAAATGGTGGTTTTGGTATCGACTTAACTTATGGTAACTGGCAGTTAAAGACTAACTTCAACTTCCGTATAGGTAATAAGATTCTAAACCTTGCACGTATGTACGCCGAAGATATGCGTACAAACCGCAATCAAAGTGCATCTGTGAACCATCGTTGGAGAAAGAATGGTCAAGTAACTCAGATTCCACGCGCGATGAATGCATCTATCGGTGTATCTTATAATGCATTGATTAGCGATCGCTATGTTGAACCTGGTGACTTCCTTCGTTTCCAGTACTTCCAGCTTTCTTATTCAGTTCCTGCTAAGCAGTTGAAGAAGTATGGCTTGAGTTCGCTTCGTTTTGCTTTCTCTGGAAACAATTTATTGTTCTGGACGAAATATTCAGGGTGTAGATCCTGAACATTCGGCTTATGGATTTAGTCCATGTACCGATAGTTCACAAACTCCGCGTTCTCGCTCCTTTACCTTTAGTTTGAACTTTGGTTTCTAATTGGAAGAAGACAATGAAAATGAATAAAATATATGTCAAGTTACTCTCTTTAGCAGGTATTCTCTGCTTTGGTGGAGTATTGCAATCATGTGACGATTACTTGACCGTCTATCCGACCGACCAGATTACAGAAGAAAAATTCTGGGAGGATAAGAACGACCTTAATAATGTCCGTGCAGGTGCTTATACGATTCTCAATCGTACCACTCCAAGTGTTATGCTGTGGGGAGAACTTCGCTCAGATAACTTTAAGTTAATGAAGTTGGACAATACATCGCTGCTTCATTTACAAGAAGGTGTTCTCATGCCTTCAGAGAATATGTTCTCTTGGTCTACTTTCTATACTGGTATTAATTATTGTAACCTTGTTCTCTCTAGAGGACAGCAAATGGTTAATAAAGGTGTAGACCCTAGTCTTGGGACAGGTGAATGGCGTCCTATTAAAGCGGAAATGGAAGCACTCCGTGCCTTGTATTATTTCTACCTGATTCGTGCATTCCGTGATGTACCTTATGTTTCGGAACCAGTGTCAACAGATAAGCAAGCTATGGCAGCGCGTATCCCTGCAACTCCCGGAGTTGCTATTCTTGGCGATCTTATAGATTCTTTAGAGGTCGTAAAAGATTATGCAGCTGATAACTTTGGTTCCGAAAACGATAATAAAGGGCGTTTCACGAAGCGTGGTATCCGTGCCTTACTTGCAGATATGTACCTTTGGCGTGGATGTCTTCTCAAAAATTATACGAAGAAACCAACAAATACTCCCTATGGACACATCATTAATATTTCTGATGTGACAACGGACTCTATTGTTGGGAAAGATACTCTTAAAGTTTCACGTACGGCAAAAGGTAAGGTTATAAATGACGCTTATACTAACGCTTTAGCGCAGGAATGCTTTAATAAGGCTATCCAGCATTGTGATGCCGTACTGGATTATATGAAAGCAAAATATCAGGAAAATTTGCTGAAGAATACTTCTGCTTCTACAATTGAGAAAACTCAGCCTTATCCTTTGATTCGTATTGTCGAAGTAACGGGCGGTACTCCCGATGTTGCTTACAATAGTATCTTTGGTGATAAGAATTCCTCTGAGAGTATCTTTGAAGTGCAGTTTGATGGTGTAAACAATGTTAATGGTGCTTATGGCAGATATTTAAGTAACTATACATCTTCAGGTGTTTCTACTTCTGCTTTTGTTGTCAATTCTTTGTTCGCAAATGTCAATAGTAATGAGTCTGCAAAAGGTTTTGGACGTACGGACTTCCGCATGCTTGAGACTATGCAAATAAGTCAAGTTACATCCTTCTCTGCTAATGCTGTTTATCCGTATATCAAAAACCTTGCAAGTTCTGTTTCTGCAAATAATTGGCAAGAGATGGGTAAAGGTGGAAACTATACATTCCGCACCTCTTCAACTTCTGATGCCAATTGGCCAGTTTATCGTCTTTCAGATATTATGTTGATGAAGGCAGAGGCTATTGCCCGCAAACATGCAGAATCAGATAAGGCTGCGACAGCTTCTGGTATTGTTAATGCAGATATTTGCGAAGGATTTGATATGGTAAATGCTCTCTTCGGTAGATACAATCCAGGTCTGAAACCTGCTACAGCAACGGAACAGAGTGAGTATAAGAGTACTCGTCTCAATACCGACCGCACGAATCTCAATATCTATTATGGTAAAGATAAGACAGCAGCTAATTTGCTGACTTTAGTTTATCAGGAGCGTCAACGAGAATTTGTTGGGGAAGGTAAATTCTGGTTTGATATTGTGCGTCAGGCTGAAGCTACTAACGATCCGACTAAATCTCTATCGGATAATATGTCTCTCTCTACTTCTCTCAAGAACCGTTTGAAATTGCTTTATTCTCTCTATAATCCTGTGTTCTCTGATGAAATGAAAGTCAATGGAGTTCCTGCAGGTGGTAAACTGAATCAGAATCCAGTTTGGGACAGATATAGCAAGAAATAATATTGGAAATATGAAAAAGAATATTGTAATATCTAGAATCAAAGGATTTTGCAGCTTCTTGTTGCTGTGTACCTTGCCTTTTCCCTGCAATCTTGCAAGGAAGACATTGATGATTCAAACTTTGCAATAGCTAAGGATAAGACTGTTACGGATTATTTAGTAGCTTCTGACTCTCTGTCAGATATCAAAGCTATCTTTGATCGAGTAAAACTTGGTAGATCTGACAATGCTTCTTCTTTGTCAGCAGTGTTATCAGCTCGTGGTAATTATACAGTTTTTGCTCCGACAAATTCAGCTGTTAAAAAGTATGTTTCATCTCTCACTGGCTCAACTGATGTTAGTTCTCTAACTTACGAACAAGCCCAGCTAATCGCGTTCAACTGCGTGATTGACAATGGAACAGAAGGTGCTTACGAAACACCAGATTTCCCAACTTCTGGTACGTTTACTTTGTCCAACCTTAATGACCGTTTACTTTCTTGTCATCAAGATTCTACTCAAAATAACAGTCCGTATGTTATCAATGGTACATCTACTGTTATTAAAGAGAATCAGAAAGTTTCAAATGGTATCGTACACCTCGTAAATTGCGTGATATCTCCGTCAGCAAATACTGTGGCTGAGATGATTCAGCAAGCACCGAATATGAAGATTATGGGTCGTCTTCTTGAGGAGACAGGTTTAGCAGATTCTTTGGCTGTTGATCGTGATCTTGCTTATGAGAATATTGAGCATGAAGAGAAAGAACCTAAAACTACATTCGCTGTTTATCGTGACCTCTTAATTCCACAAAGCGTTATTTAGGCTTTACTGGATTTGTTGAAACAGATGATGTTTATGCTCGTGAGTGGGGCATCAATGTTACTACTAATTCCGAGGGAACTATTACAAACTGGGATCAAGTAAAACAAGCTATTCTTGCTAAACTTGAACCCGTTTATGGATCAAGCCATGTCAATGATTTGAAAAATCCTGAAAATCCAGTTAATCGCTTTGTTGCTTATCACTTTATTGAAGGTCGTATACCTTATAATAAATTGGTAGTACACTTGAGTGAATATGGTTATAAGTATGGTGCAGATATGAAAAATCCTCAGCGTCTGACTTATTCTGTTGATGTATGGGATTACTATCGTACCGTAGGTAAATATCATGATATCTTGAAAGTGACTCAGGTTCCTACAGGAGAACATGAAATATATTTGAATCGTGTTTCTAAATATAACGATGGTTTTGATGGCGACTATTCTGAGGTTTCCACAATTGCTCACGCACCAGGTGTAGGTCTTAATGTGAAGATTTCAGCAACCAATGGTCAGTACGATAACAATGCGCTTAATGGCTTTTACTATCCTATTGATGGCATTTTATTAAAGACAACAGACGTTGCTGATGCTCTGGGTGGAGAACGTATGCGTATGGATTTGTCAACTATCTTGAGTGAAATGTTGTCTAATTCAATTCGTGGTGCTGATTATCACTTCTTCCCGAAGGGTTACTTTGCTGCAATTACAAACGAATCCTCTGGTACAAAGTTCGCTTATCTTAATGCCGCTTGGGCAGGGGGCACCTCTTGGACGGACTATCAAGGTGATGAATTTATGGCTGCAGGTCTTTCGACTTTACTTTGCGTCTCCCGCCAGTTCCAAAGTCTGGTACTTACGAAATCCGTCTTGGTATTTCTCAGAATCCTTTGCGTGGTATGGCTCAGCCTTATTTTGGTGAGGACCCTTATCGCTTGCAACCGACAGGATTACCCCTTGACCTCCGTCAGCCTGTTGATAACAACTCCAATCCTCAATTGAATTGGCAAGATGATGTGCCAGACGTTGAAACCAATATTGAAAACGATAAGAACTTGCGTATTCAAGGCTATATGAAAGCCCCCCTATACTTTGGTGCAAGTGACGGTACAGGAACATCTAAAGCTCGTGCATTGCCTAATGGTAAAACCTATTGTGTTGTGCGCCGTATCGTTGGCATCCAATATATGGAAGCAGGCAAGACCTACTATATACGTTTTAAATCAGCACTCAAAAAGTTGGACTCTCAGTTCTTCTTGGACTACATAGAGTATTGTCCCTCTAATGTATATAATGGTTCTGCTGCAGAGAATCCATGGTAAAAATATGAAAGTGGTAAGTCTCTATTTCTTTAGAGACTGCCCACTTTTCATTCCAATAACCGATTGAAAACAGAAAAGAATATGAAATATATAAATTTTGCTCGTTATGGCTTTATGGGGGCACTTGTTCTTTTAGGAACAACTGCTTGCTCTGACGACCATTATGATGTAAAAAGTGGCGCTGCTTCTTCCAAAACTCTTTGGGAAAACATACAAAGCAATGGTGCTACAGACTCTCTCGCGATGATTATGAGTCGTACGTATGTCATGAAGAATGCTAACGACAAGAGTGGAAAGCAGACTCTGGGTGAGCTTCTTAATCAGGCTCAGACGTTCACTGTTTGGGCACCTAAAGATGGTACGTACAATGCATCTTATTATTTGAAATTACTTGATAAGCGTGATCAATTGTTAGCACAGTCTTCTGACCCGACATCACAGTCTAATCGAGAAGCTTGGCAAATCAACTATGATGTAGCCAATCAATTTGTTCTAAACCATATTGCACGTTTAGCAACGAGTCCAATGTTGGTACACAAAAAGTACGTCTGCTGAATGCTAAGGTTAGTGTCTACGAGGTTTCTCATAATCTGTTTAATTCCGTAGCTGTTGATGCTTCTGCAGGTAATATTGTGTCAGCAAATGGTTCTTTGCATTTGCTAAATGGCCGTTCTCCTTTTGCCTATAATATATATGATTATCTTGCTGCAAACCCTAATTTTTCAAAGGTTTGGGCAGCGTTGAAAGATCCAAAAGTAGATAAGGAAACATTCTCTGAATCTGGTAGTACCCAAGGTGCGATGAATGAAAATGGCCAGATGGTATATGTTGATTCAGTATACCACCAGACTAACAAGATTTTAGATGCTTGTGGTGCAAGAGTAAAGAATGAAGACTCACTCTACATTGCAGTTCTTCCTTCTGATGCTGCTTTTGAGACAGCATTCAATTCTGTCAGCTCTTTGTTCAAGTACGGTAGTAGTTATGCTTATGATTGGTCAAGTGAGCGTCGTGTTTTTGATAAGACAGATAATAACGCACTCCGTGTGAACGCTGACTCTCTGCAATCTTATAGTGCAAAAGATATGCTTATTAGTAGCGCTTTCTTCAGTACTAGCCAATTCCCTGTTGCAAATCAGACAGATTCAGCACAGGTGAATCATTACGCTACTCATGCAGATTCTATTAAGTCTACAAATAATGTGACTTATTATAATTCCAATCCAGGTGGTGCCAATCCTATCTTTAATGGACAGTCTCCATATAAAGCTTCAAATGGTTACATATACGCAGTCAATAGCTATAATGTAAATCCTGCTTATTCAATTGTTTCTAAGAACGAAATTAAATTGCAGTATGGTTTCTTTATTGCTACAACTCAAATGACTTAACCGCTCTGACTACTCGTCAAGGAACACTTGTTGAATTGACTCCCGCTAATCGTAACGAAAATGTGAAGGGTAGTGTTGAGAACAATATGTATCGTCGCTTTGAAGCATCAAACGGTAACATGACTGTCGATATCATCTTGAATAATATTTATAGTACAAAGTATAAAATCAGTGCTATTATGCTTTCCGAATCGTACGAATATTGCTAATATCCAGTACGATCGTACGACAGGGCAAGAAATTGAGGAAACTACAACGTTTGATTGTGATATCATTGACGACGTAACCAATCGTTCCATAGGTAGTGCAAGAAACATTACAATTTCCAACGATTCAATCCAGAGCTATGTTCTCTTTGATTCATTTGAGTTCCCGAAGTGCTATGTAAATCTGCCTGCTGGTTATGTTTCTTTCCCACGTCTGCGTTTCACGCTCTCCCGTAGAAATCAGACTCGTGGTAAAACGAAATCCCTGAACATCAGCAAAGTGATTCTTGAGCCCGTTCGCGACTAGTAATTCTTGTTAACATACAAAAAGTAAGTCTAAGATGAATAATATAAAACGAACTAACATGATGCAGGGAGTTATTCGTGCAGGTGTATGCCTTTTCATGCTGTCTGGTACATGCGTGCTGTCAGCTCAAGAGGCAGACACTACCGCAGTTGCGGTTCAGACAAAGGTCGCTCCAGCCAAGGCTAAGACCGTGGCACCGAAGTATGAAATGAAACAAGTTTCTGGCCATATTTCGATGCGGCAACAAAAAAGCCTTTAGCCGGTGTTCGTGTACAAGCTTTGAGTAATCGCTTCTACACTACGATGACTGATGAAAATGGTGCTTATACTATTTCTGTCCCTACATTCGTAACTGCTTTGTACATCAACCTGGATGGTTACAATGCAGTACAATTGGGTATCAAAGGTTCTGAAAAGCAAGATGCAGTTTTGTATAACGGTATCGTAAAACCTCTCTATGTAGATGGTACGGATATTTTCAATACTGCTAGCATGGGCCTTGATAATTCAAGTGCAACAACGATTGAGAATGATATTGAGAATCATCTGAATGGAAGTGTTCGCGCAATTAACCGTGGTGGAATGCCTGCACAAGGTGCTTTCTTGCTGATGAATGGTTTGAATTCTTTGAATGCAAATACGCAACCACTTGTCGTTATTGATGGTGTAGTGCAAGATATGCAGTACAATCGTACAACTCTTCATGATGGTTTTGTTAATAATCTTTTCAATATTATAGATCCTGAGGATATTGAAAATGTTGAAACTATCAAGAATGGCGTAGCTCTTTATGGTTCGCGCGGTGCGAATGGTGTCATTAAGATCACCACACGTCGTGGCCGTAGTATGGTTACCCGCATTAAGATTCGTGCTTATGGTGGTTTTGAAACAGTCCACAATAAGATTCCTGTAATGGATGGTAATCAGTATCGCAGCTACATTTCTGAATTCTTGGGTACAACTGAGTATGCAAAGAGCCTCTCTTCTAGCCAGAATATTCCATTCTTGAATGAAGATCCTAGCTATTTGTTCTATCCGATGTATCATAACAATACGGATTGGCAGTCGGATCTTTATAGTACAGCATTTACTCAAAACTATAAGGTTGGTGTAGAAGGCGGTGATGACATTGCAATGTATAACTTGTCTCTTGGTTTCACTCAGAGTAACGCTACTGCAAAGAAGAACGACTTTAATCGTTTGAACATTCGCTTCAATACAGATGTTACGCTGACAAAGAATCTTACCTCATCTATTGATATAGGTTATGCACGTAATGCATATAACCTACGTGATAATGGTTGGGCAGAGGATTATTCTAGACGCCATATTTCATCTCCGAATGTTCTTGGCCTTATCCAGTCTCCATTCATTAGTCCCTATGCTTATTTGTAGGCTATAAGAATGGTGGTCTGTATCTTGGTCATACAGATAAGGTTTATGCTGGTAAAAATTATAACGATACAAATAATCCTTTCTCTTTTGCTAAAGATTATGGATTTGCAGGACTCGTTAATCCTTATTGGACTTTGCTCAATGGCGAAGGAAATAATAAGAATTATCAGGAACAAACTCAGTTTAATCTAAACATTGCTCCCAAATACCAAATCAATAAATACCTCACTATTCAGAATCGCTTCAGCTACATTTTGAACCGTTCAAATGAGAAGTACTATCTGCCTTATAATGGTACTCCCACTATGGAGGTTGAAGGTTTGGGCGATGTTTATAGCATTGTGCGTTCACAGTTTGGTAAGGAAACAACTTTGTTCAATGACTTCCAAGTGAATTGGGCTCGTCAGTTTGGGGCACACGCTGTAGATGTCTTAGGCGGATTCCGCTACTCTGCATATTCTTATAGTGATAGCCATGTTTCTGGTTATAACAACGACAATGATAAGATGCCTAATATGTCTTATTCATTGCAGTATAAAGACTATGGTGGCACAAACGACACTTGGAATAATTTGAGCTATTATGTAAATGGTAGTTACAATTATCGTAATCGCTATTTCCTTGAATGCTATTGTAGCGATGGATGCCTCTTCTCGTTTCGGTAAAGAGGCTAAGGGTGGTCTTAAGTTAGCTGGTGTTCGTTGGGGCTTCTTCCCTTCACTCCAGGCTGGTTGGGTTGTATCTAATGAAGATTGGTTCAATGTAAAAGCCATAAACTATCTGAAATTAACAGCTGGTTATGAAGAAAGTGGTAACGACGATGTAGATTACTATGCAAGTCGTACTTATTTTGCTAACCGCAAGTTCTTGGATCGTGCTACAGCTCTTGTTCTCGCCAATATCGAGAATCCTACCATTCAGTGGGAAACAACTCGTAAGTTCAATATTGGTTTGAATACCAATATGTTCGACAATAGATTATCTTTGGGCCTCAACTGGTTCTACGCTAAGACATCTAATCTCTTGGCACAGAAATCTGTTAGTGACATCACTGGTCTTCGAACAATGTGGGCTAACGATGGTGCTTTGAAGAATACAGGAGTTGAGTTCAATGTTAATGCTGTTCTCGTTAATCATAAAGATTGGCGTTGGCAAGCAGGTTTTACCATCGGTCATTACAAGAATGAATTGACCAAGTTGCCAACTTCAGACTTGAACTATATCACTTCTTATCCTCTTGATGCAAATGGCAAGCGCATTGAAGGATCTGCTCAAGTCCTCCATGGAGTTTTATCTAGTGTTTATGGTAACAAGAATGTACTTTCTGCTGTAGGTCGTTCTGTAGGTGTCTTCTATGGATATAAAACAGCAGGTGTCTTTAGCACTGATGCCCAAGCAGCTCAAGCAGGTAAGTATGGATATCTTCGTTATCCGACCGGCATAGCATCTAGCCCTTATCGCAATTTCAAAGCTGGTGATGTACATTTCGTAGACCAGAATGGCGACGGTTGGATCAATGAAGCTGATATGGTTGAAATTGGTAATCCCAATCCAACGATTTATGGTAACCTCTATACCACGTTGTCTTGGAAGGGACTTACGCTGGATCTTATCTTCAAGTATTCTCTGGGTAATGATGTCTTCAACTACCAGCGTTCTCAGCTTGAAGCCCAAAACAATATTTGGAATCAGACTACAGCCGTTGTTAATCGCTGGCGTTACGAAGGTCAAGTAACAGACGTTCCTCGTCCTATGGCTTCCACCAATGAAGAGTGGGTAAACAATGAGCGTTTCTCTGATCGCTGGATTGAAGATGGTTCTTTCTTGAAGCTCAAGAAACTTCGCCTCACTTACAAATTACCGTTGAATCTGAGCTGGCTGCAAGGACTCTCTGTTTGGGGTGAAGTGAACAATGTATTCACGGTTACAAAATATCTTGGCTCTGACCCAGAGGTTTCTGTTGGCAATGGCGTCCTTTATCAGGGCGTTGATGCAGGATATCTCCCTTCAAGTCGTAGCTTTAATTTCGGCGTAACTATCAACTTGTAATGTATAAAGATTAGTCAATTTGTGGAGAATGTGTAGAGTCTTACTCTATCATTCTCGCACAGATTGCCAGTCAACTACAAATATCACAACAATGAAAGCAAATCTATTTTAGGTCTTTTCGCCTTACTTTTGGGACTCGGTGCAACAACGACGTCCTGCGAAGATATGCTGACCCCTGATTTGAATCGTTATGCCGAGAACTTTAACGGCAAAGATACGGTGAACTTCTATCTCGGTATTCTCGCAAACGTTCAGGATGTTGTAGAGCAAAACACTTTGCTCGGTGAGCTTCGTGGCGATTTGGCAGATACAACGATGTTTACTTCTGACTCTATTGCAGACATTGCTAATTTCAAGCGTTCTGCTGATGGAGAAAATGCGTTGTTAAATCGTTCAGCTTATTATAAAGTTATCAACCAATGTAATTTCTATCTTTCGAAAGTAGATACTTTAGCTTCTAAGAATAGCATCTATTATATGCGTAAAGAAGCTGCTCAGGTTATGCTGATTCGTGCTTGGACTTACATGCAGTTGGTACAGAATTATGGCCGTGTTCCTTATATCACGAAGCCTGTTCATAGTGCCAATACTGGTTGGGAAAAGAATCCTGAAGCTTGGGCAACCCCCGACAATCTTCTAGATCTTGTTAAGTCAGACTTAGAACAAGCCTTGGCTTATGAAAAAATGTATGGTCTTCCCAATTATGGTTCTTTTAATACTGGTGCAGGTAATATCCAGCATGCCAATATGTTGTTCCATGGTGACCTCGTTTTAGGCGACCTCTATCTCCTTCGTGGTGCAAGTAAGTCAGATTTTTCTAAGGCTGCAAAATATTACTACGACTATCTGAAGAATGCTGCGGCGCTTGTTTCTAGCTCTTACAAAGCATCAGTTGTAAAGTTTCGTTTTGGAAACACAGAAAGATATATTCCTCGTAGTTCAAGTTGGGCCAGTCTATATTCGGAATCAAGTAATTTATCTAAGCGTTCTATCACTGAAATTCCTTCCGCAGCCAATACTGCTTTTGGTACGACTCTGACGCGCATTCCATCCATCTATGGCTTTGATATCCACTCTTCTAATGCCACTACAACGAATGAGAGCTCTTCCAGCTCCTCTTCTTCCTCGACTTCAACTACGACGACTAGTGGTCAGATTTCTCTGAAAGCTAATTATAAGCATCGTCAGATTGGTCCTTCTCAGCGTTTTAATGCTCTCAACAAAAATCTAGGCTATGTTTTCTATGAAGAAACAGCAGATGTGATTACAGATGTTAAACATCTCGATAATGGTGATGCTCGCTATTATGGAACAGCACCAGAAGTGACTACTGAAGCTGGTCGCATACGTTTCATTCAGAAGTTTGGTAGTAGTTCTTCTGAGAATCCATGGCCTACAAGCTTCGCTTTCCGCTATGTGATTGATCTCTATCGTACTAATCAAGTATATCTTCGCCTGGCTGAAGCCCTTAATCGTAGTGGCTATCCTCACTTGGCATTCTCAATTCTTCGCGGTGGTTTGAATGGTCAGCGCATTCCTGGTCTCAAAGCTGACACTGTCTATAATGATACGAAGCATACTAAATATATAACTTCTGTTATTGATAGTACAACTGTTGAACACGACATGATTGGTATTGATGCTGACGAACTTGTTCGTTTCCATGCTGATGCAGACTTTGCAGATTTCAATCTGTCAGAACCTCCATTCACAAAGAATATTGGTATAAACGAATTGGGCGGTGGCTTGTACAAGAACAGGATAAGCAGAACACTTATTTTGTGCTCGTGGCTCAACGTATCCTTGATGAAGCAAATCGTATGAATAATATGTCAGCAGGCGTTCGTTCCCATACTCGTAAGTTGCTCTCTACGTTAGCTCCTACAGGTCCAACACAGCTTGATACATTGCGTTGGAGTTATTCAGAAGTAGCAGCTCCAAGTGTTTCTGAAGCTAATCCCTTGGAGATTGATGCTGTTGAAGACCTTATTTCTGATGAGTGTGCCCGTGAGTTAGGTTTCGAAGGTTATCGCTTTGCAGACCTCTGCCGTTTCGCTCGTCATAAGAACAGTGATACATCTGGCAGCTTCCCCGCAACTCATGGCACAAGCTGGATGGCATGGCAAATTGCCCGTCGCAGTACGAACCTCAAACTCTATGAGCAGCCCAATGTTTACAATACTACGTTGTATAATACGCTGATGACACAGAGTAACTGGTATTTAAGAAATCCACACGAATAAGATTCTCTTTCAATCCATAATTTTGAAGAGCGTATCTCATATGAGGTACGCTCTTCTTATCTTTTGTCACTTCATCCTTCTCTTATGGAAATCTAAAAAGATGAAAGGTGTCAAAGAATATCGCAGTCTATGACGCTGAGAATCGCTCGAAAATCAGCTAATGAATACATGCACTAAAATAACGTATTCTTGAGCTTCTTAAAAATCGCTCTATTCCTGTTTTTTTCTTAGGGGAATGTAAAATACAATAAGAGAATTTTCAAACGCTATAAGGAAGTCAGCTGACATCCTTATAATATCAGTTGATAGGATAAGGGGAAATAGGCTTCTTTCTAGTGAAATTTCTTGTTTTATTTTGAAAAACTATTGGTATTCAAGTCACTTTAGCCATCAAACAAAGAAGATCTTCCGCCACTAACATCTTCTTCTTCTTTTTTTCTTTTATTGCATTGACGGATTTTATGTCTTTTCCATTTTCTAGAATAGAAAAGAGCATTGTAAAATAAAGTGCCTTTCCTCCTCCAAGTTAAGTCCTTGAAATTTATGTTTTGATGTTGGAGGATGAAATTACCGAGAGAGAACGAATGTAGTTTGAAGTTAAACATGGAGAAGTGGGATTTTTAAAAGCAAAAATGAGTTTTATCTGTTAGTCTTTCAAAGTTTCACAGAAGCTACTGAAAAGTAGCTTGGGAATGAGAAAAGACTAAGCTTTTTTGCATTTTCGTTTACTTTCCTTTATCTTCGCATATTATAAGATTATAATCACGCTATGGAATTTAATGCAGAGCAGATTGCAGCGTATTTGCAGGGACAGGTTGAGGGAGACCCCAAGGCTGTTGTAACTACGTTTGCAAAGATAGAGGAAGGTGTGCCTGGTGCCATTACTTTTCTCTCTGATATTCACTACGAACACTATCTCTACGACACGAAGGCTAGTGTCGTATTAGTCAATAAAGATTTTAAGCCATCTAAGTCTGTTACCGCCACGTTGATACGTGTTGAAGACGCACGTGCTTGTGTTGCACGGTTGCTGACGTTGTATCAGCAAGCGATGTCACAACCACGCGTAGGCATTCACCCACAGGCTTGTGTGGCAGAAACTGCGCAGATCGGTAAGAATGTTTATGTAGGTCCACATGCTTATGTAGGCGAAAATGTTGTTATCGGTGATGGCTCACAACTCTATGCAGGAGTAGTCGTAGAAGAACGTGCAACAGTGGGGGAGAACTGTATTCTCTATCCAAATGTATCAGTTTATCACGATTGTCATGTTGGCAATCGCGTGATTCTTCATTCAGGTTGCTGCATCGGTTCTGATGGCTTTGGTTTTGCTCCGATAGATGGGGGCTATGAGAAGATTCCTCAAATTGGTAATGCCATCATTGAAGATGATGTCGAAATAGGAGCTAATTCTTGTGTGGATCGTGCCGTTATGGGCTCAACCTATGTGCGCAAGGGCGTGAAGCTTGATAATCTTGTTCAAATTGCTCATAATTGCGATATTGGTGAAAACACAGTGATGTCGGCTCAAGTGGGAGTAGCCGGCTCAACCAAGATAGGCCAGTGGTGTATGTTTGGCGGACAGGTTGGCATTGCTGGTCATATAGAGATAGCCGATCGCACTCGTAGCGGAGCACAAGCAGGCATTGCAGGAAAAGTGCGTAAATCAGACCAGGTTATTATTGGCTCGCCTGCAATGGATGCTCGCCAGTTTGCCCGTTGTTCAGCAGTATTCAAGAATCTCCCCGAATTGTGGAAGGACGTGAACGATCTGAAGCGTGCTTTCGAAAATAAATGAAACGTATAGACTATGTTTAAGCAAAAAACTCTCAAAGGAAGTTTTTCTCTTTTTGGGAAAGGACTTCATACAGGCCTAAACCTGACAGTGACGTTCAATCCCGCTCCAGAGAATTTCGGATATAAAGTTCAGCGTATCGATTTACCAGGAGAGCCACTCATTGAAGCCATCGCTGAAAATGTGGTAGACACCTCTCGTGGTACAGTTATTGCGAAAGGTGAGGCTCGTTGCTCCACGATTGAGCACGCCATGGCCGCCTTGTATGCCAGTGGTATTGACAACTGCCTTATATCGGTGAACGGACCAGAGTTTCCTATCCTCGATGGTAGTGCGGAAATCTATATGGACAATATCCAGAAAGTGGGTGTTGAAGAGCAGAATGCAGAGAAAGATTTCTTTGTTATCAAGCGTAAGATAGAGTTCCGCGATGACAAAACAGGTTCTAGCATCATCATTCTGCCCGATGAGCAATTCTCTCTGACGGCTATGATTTCTTTCGATTCAGAGTTTATTGGTAGCCAGTTTGCCACGCTCGATAATATGGAAGATTTCGGAAAGGAGATAGCTCCTGCTCGCACCTTTGTTTTCGTTCGAGAAATAGAGCCGCTGCTCAAGATGGGACTTATCAAAGGGGGAGATTTGGACAACGCCGTTGTTATCTATGAAACACCTATGGAACAAGGTGCGCTCGACCTCTTGGCCGACAATCTCCATGTGGATCATCGTGACGCAACGAAGTTAGTTATATACAGCGTCGCCCGCTTGAATGGCGCAATGAACCCGCTCGCCATAAATTGTTGGACATCATTGGTGATATGGCACTGATTGGTCGCCCGCTGAAAGGTAGGATTATTGCTACCAAACCCGGCCATACGATCAACAATAAGTTTGCAAGACAGATGCGTCGAGAAATTCGCAAGCACGAAGTACAAGCTCCGAAGTACGACCCAAATCAAGCACCATTGATGGATATCAATCGTGTTCGTGCTTTGCTACCACATCGCTATCCGATGCAGTTGGTAGACAAAGTCATTGAAATGGGTTCCGACTATATTGTGGCTGTTAAGAATGTTACAAGTAATGAGCCTTTCTTCCAAGGTCATTTCCCCCAAGAGCCTGTTATGCCTGGTGTTTTGCAAATCGAAGCCTTGGCTCAAGCAGGCGGTTTGCTCACGCTGAACACAATGAAAGATCCAGAGAAATGTAGTACTTATTTCTTGAAGATAGATGGAGTAAAATTCCGTCAAAAGGTTGTACCCGGTGATACGCTGCTTTTCAAGGTGCGTATGACAGCCCCTATTCGTCATGGTATTGCATCAATGCATGGCTTTGTATTTGTGGGCGAAACAGCTGTTATGGAAGCATCGTTTACGGCTCAACTTGTTGAAAATAAATAATCATTGAATAGCTATGGCAAATAAGATAAGTCCTTTGGCTTACGTCGATCCCGAGGCTAAAATTGGAGAGAATTGCGAAATAGGACCTTTCTGCTTTATTGATAAGAATGTCGTTATTGGCGATAATAATCGTTTGATGAATAGCGTTACATTGCTCTACGGCACGCGGATGGGAAGTGGAAACGTGGTCTTTCCTGGTGCAGTACTCGGTGCTGTTCCCCAAGACTTAAAGTTTCGCGGAGAAGAAACTACTGCTGAAATTGGTGACAATAATACAATTCGTGAAAATGTTACCATCAATCGCGGAACAGCTGCGAAGGGCAAGACAGTGGTAGGCAGTAATAATCTGCTGATGGAGGGAATGCACGTGGCTCATGATGTCTTTGTAGGCAGCGGTTGTATTATCGGAAACTCTACAAAACTTGCAGGTGAGGTTGTCATTGATGACTTTGCCATTTTGTCTGCAAATGTTCTCGTACATCAGTTCTGCCGCATTGGTAGTTATGTGATGGTGGGTGGCGGCTCTCGTACGAGTCAGGACATACCTCCATTCACTATGGCCGCTCGAGAACCTATAAAGTATTGCGGTCTGAATCTTGTGGGACTTCGTCGCAGAGGATTTTCTTCAGAAGTTATCGAAAAGGTGCATAAGGCTTATAAGATTATTTACGATAGTGACAAATTGATGAAAGAACGCCTTGAAGAAGTGCGTGAAACCCTCGGTGGCTGCAAAGAAGTAGATTATATTGTGGATTTTTGCAGCAGTTCACAGCGGGGTATTATTGCTGACTAAAAACTGTTCTTTCAATAGTGCTAATAAGGTATGATTTTAAAAATAAAATTTATCTCAGACGAGGTTGAAGGTTTCTTGCGTGAGTTTGAAATTGACAGCGATGCAACGTTCCTCGATTTGAATAAAGCTATACTTGCTTCCTGTAATTATCCAGACGATCAAATGACATCCTTCTATCTGTGTGATGAAGAATGGGAACGCGGTCAGCAAGTGACGCGTGAGGACATGGGCGCATCTAGTGCTGATGAGGATGTTTATGTCATGGAGAATACGCGCCTTAGTGAGTTCTTGGAAGAAGAAGGACAACGACTCGTGTTCGTGTTCGATCCCTTTTCAGACCGAATGCTCTATGCTACGGTTTGCGAAGAGATTCCAGGAACGAATTTGAGTGCGCCCAAGCTTGTGCGTTCTAAAGGAACTGCTCCGCAGCAAATAGCGGAGTTGGATTTCTCTATGCCAGCTCCTAAAACCGCTACTGCTGGAGCTGGAGAGGTAGAAGATGATGTACTCTTTGGTGCAGAAGGACCACAATTTAATGATGATGAACTCGATTTGGAGGGATTCGAAATAAGCGACGGACAGCCCTATTGAAAACTCTTATCGTCATTTTGGGGCCTACGGGCGTAGGAAAGACCGAATTGTCTTTGCAAATTGCAGAGCAGTTCGGTTCCTGCATTATTAGTGCTGATAGTCGCCAGTTTTATCGTGATATTCCTATAGGTACAGCCGCTCCCACTCCCGAGCAGCTAGCTCGTGTAAAACATTATTTTGTTGGTACACTTGGTTTGGAGGATTATTACAGCGCAGCACAATATGAGACTGATACACTACAATTGCTTGCTCAACTTTTTGAACAGCAGGACGTCGTCGTTATGAGTGGGGGCTCAATGATGTATATAGACGCCGTTTGCAATGGCATTGATGACATTCCAACAGTGACGGATGAAACGCGCCAAATGGTGCGTTCTCGTTACGAAGCGGAGGGCTTGGAATCCTTGGTTTCCGAGTTGCGCTTGCTTGATCCTGCTTATTACGAATGCGTGGATAGGAAAAATACTGCACGTGTGTTGCATGCCCTAGAGATTTGTTACCAAACTGGACATACTTTTACCTCATTCCGTACGGGGAAGAAGAAACCGCGTCCCTTCAACATTATAAAGGTTGGGCTGAATCGCCCACGGCCAGAATTGTTTGATAGAATAAATCACCGCGTCTCTGCAATGATGGACGAGGGACTTTTGGATGAAGTACAGCGTGTACTACCTTTTCGCAATTGTAACTCATTGAATACAGTGGGATATAAGGAACTGTTCAATTATTTGGATGGAGACTGGGACCTGGATTTTGCTCTCGACCGAATGCGTAAGAATACACGCGTTTATGCCAAAAAGCAGCTCACATGGTTCAAGCGTGATGAAAGTGTTTGTTGGTTCCATCCAGAAGAAAACTCGATTTGTGATCGAGTACATGATATAGTGGCTGCGTATAAAAATGCCTAAATCTTTGCCGGTACGGCTTTGTTACCGTATTTGCACATTAATAAAGTATTGAGATATGTCAGAAAATAAAAAGTCTTTATTGAATACTCTCCTTCGTCCTTTTCGTTGGTGTAGCCGCAAGTTGAAAGGTTTTTGGAGCTGGTATAAAAGCTTATACAAAGACCAGCCATGGTGGAAGAAAACCATTGTAGTCCTTTCTTCTTTTATCGCCTTTCTCATCTTTTATGTTTTCGCGGTCACTTTCAATCTTTTCTGGCTTTTTGGCAAGTCACCTTCACTGAGTGAGATTATGCACCCTAAAACAGCAATGGCTTCCGAAATCTACAGTTCTGATGGAAAAGTAATCGGCAAGTTCTTTAGTGAAAATCGTATGCCTGTAGAGTATAAAGATATCAATCCTGTATTTTTCAAGGCTTTGATTTCTACAGAGGATGAACGTTTTTATGAGCACCACGGCATAGATTTTCAAGGGATGCTGGCTGCTGCCAAAGATGCTACGCGAGGTAATGCCCGCGGTGCTTCAACAATCACGCAGCAGTTGGTGAAGAATATGTTTAAAGTACGCTCAGAATATGGTACAGGTCTGCTTGGTAAAATTCCAGGTGTTCGTATCCTCATTATGAAGAGTAAGGAGATGATCATTGCAACAGAGATTGAGATGACCAACTCTAAGCAAGACATCCTTCGAATGTATGCAAATACTGTAGATTTTGGCTCAAATGCTTTTGGTATAAAAACTGCCGCTAAGACCTACTTTAATACAACTCCTGCTAAACTGAAGACTGAAGAAGCTGCAGTATTAGTGGGAATGTTGAAAGCAACAACTGCTTATAATCCTCGTACAAATCCTGAGCGAAGTAAGTCACGCAGAAATGTTGTGTTGGAGAATATGTATACTCACAACTTCTTATCGCGTCAAGAAGCTGACTCACTGAAAAACTTCCATTAAAATTGGACTTCAGTGTAGAGAGTGCTCTTGATGGACAAGCTCTCTATTTCCGCGATGCCGTAGCAGATTATATTAAAGCAAAGTGTCCTGATGTGGATCCCTACACAGATGGTCTAAAAATCTATACTACGCTGGATACGCGTATGCAGAAATATGCGGAAGAAGCTGTTAAGCAGCAAATGAAAACTGTACAAAACAACTTCGACAACCATTGGCGTGGGCAGGATCCTTGGCGTGATGAACATGGCAATATTATTCCAAATTTTATCGAGGATCGTTTAAAAAAAGAAAATGTCTACAAGCAGTTGGCTGCTCGTTATCCCAACGATCCAGATTCGGTAAACTATTATCTTAATAAGCCACATAAAGTAAAACTCTTTACTTATAATGGTTCTGAGGAACGAATCATGTCAACAGTAGATTCTTTGAAATATATGGTCCGTTTTATGCATGCTGGTTTTATGGCTATGGAGCCGCAAACGGGATATGTACGTGCTTGGGTAGGCGATATAGATTACAAGACTTGGCAGTATGATAAGGTTGTATCTATGCGCCAACCTGGTTCTACTTTTAAGCTCTTCGTTTATGCTACGGCAATGAAGCAAGGGCTTACTCCTGTTGACACTCGCCGAGATGAGATGATTGAGATGACTGTCTACGATAAAATTAAGAAGGAAAATACCGTGTGGCGTCCTACAAATGCTAATGGTCGTTTCTCAAGGTGTTGATATGCCCTTACGCACGGCTTTTGCCCGGAGTGTCAATTCAGTAGCTGTACGTTTAGGACAAGATGTGGGTATTCCCCAGGTAATTCGCACCGCCCAAGATTTAGGTGTAAAATCTCCTCTGGATGATACTCCTGCGTTGGCTTTGGGGGCAAGCGATGTAAAGTTGGAAGAAATTGTTGGGGCATATAGTGCTGTTGCTAATTATGGTGCCTATATAGAACCCACTTTGGTTACAAAAATAGTGAATCAAGATGGTGATGTAGTCTATGAAGCAGAACCGAAACCTGTACAGGCTCTTCCGTGGAAAGCAGCTTTCTATATGCAAAAAATGTTGGAGGCCGGCATGATGGATTCTGGCGGAACCTCGCAATCTTTCCAAAGCTATTTAGGTAGTGCTTTATGGAGCAAGCAAATAGATGCAGGCGGAAAGACGGGTACTTCTAACAATCACTCTGATGCTTGGTTTGTGGGAGTTACGCCAGGCCTTGTTTGTGGAGCTTGGGTTGGAGCGGAAGATCGTTGCATACACTTTCGGACTGGAGCTTTAGGGCAAGGCAGCCGAACTGCCCTTCCTATTGTAGGTCTCTTTATGCAAAAAGTCTTGGCAGATAAAGAGTTAGGTCAGAAGTATAGACAGCGTTATGCACCAACACCCGAAACTGTAGATCCTGCTACCTATGGCGGTGATTTTAATTTCTCAGCTCCTTCTAATAATCATGCTGATTCTCTTTCTTCTCATCATGCATCAGATAGTTTAAATTCTTCTGCCGATGATTTGATGGGAGGAGAGGGTGATATGAGAGAAGAACCTTCTGTTACTTCGCGAACAGATGAAGTACAAAGTAGTTCATCGCATACGACCGTCTCTTCGCAGAAAAATGGGATACAGAAAGCGAAGAAAGACAAAGAATCTAATGAAGATCTTTTCAACTAAAAAATAGTTCCAATTAGCGGCAGGTCTACATTTTGTAGGCCTGTCGTTTCTTATGGTAATAGCTGTTCATAAAAGTAATAACTCTGTAGAAAAGAATTATCAACGATGCCTTTAAACAGCTGAAATTTTATATACCATTTATTTTACTAAGTACAATAAGGATATTGGCGAAAGGAATAAGGATGTCAGCTGGCATCCTTATTGTATTTTCAAACGCAATAAGGATATTTTCGATTCTCTTTATTGCATAGTTGTCTTTGTCCAGTAAAAATTTTGGATAGGCCTAATCAAAGCTTATCGGCACGTTATGTGAAAGCATGGTTTGCGATACTCGTATTTTATGTAGCAGGTTCCCAATTTGCGTTGGTCGTTAAGAACTTCGGCTAAGATACTCTTTAAGCGCGTTCCCCATTCTGTGGGACGTTGCGTTCCATCAGGATCGTTCACGCGTTCAAATTTGTTGTAGCCAATATCGAAAGTGGTTCCATATTGGTGGCAACTTTGTTCGGATGCATTCGAATTGAATCGCCGCAATCTTTCTACATCTTCTCGTGTTCTTGTGACAGAGGTGATAACAATCTTATGGAATCCTACGCCTTTACTTGCGCAAGAATCTATAAAGGAGCGCGCAATTTCATTGAGTAATGTAGCTGCACGGGGAACAAGATAGGGAATAGATTGATGTAGACGTTCAACTTTGTAGAAAGGATTGTCGCCAATATAAACCAGCTTATCTGAGTGTTTTATTGCTTCTGAGCGATTAGCAATTACACTTTTCAATCCTAATCGTTGGGCTGTAGCTAACTGCACATCGTTCATGTCTGGAAATGCATCTGCAAAGGTTGGTACACTGACTACGCGATTCTTCACAGGTTGTCCATCTTTTGTCATCAGTTTTATATGTGTACGTGGGCGGAGGAAAATAGAGTCTACTTTGGCACTTTGCACTAAAATAGAATCTGTCTTTCCTGTTCTATAAGAATAGAGAACAGAATCTACCGTATGAAGGCTGTATGAAAGAGTAAGATTCGGATTTGTACATTTCACAATGAGGAGTATGAAGACAATCGTGAAGAATGAGCCCAGAAAGTGAAGTCGAGTGAATCGCATATGTTTTATTTGCTAATAGCTTTTGATATTGTCGATAACAAAAGTACTAAAAAACGTGGGATTATGCTTTGCTTTCATTATTTTTGCAGGAAAATAACATATACTCCTATATGGCATCTTGTCGTGGAGTCTTTATTTATTCACTACCAGTTTGATAGAGAAACATTACGTTATCGAAGAGGCAGATCCTGTAGTATTTTATGGTGCAGGAAATGCTAATTTACGCTTGATAAGGGCACTTAATCCTAAGCTTCGTATAATAGGACGTGACAATATCCTAAAAGTGATGGGAGATGAAGTAGAAATGGTTGCCTTTGAAGAAACTTTTCAAGCGCTTATTGAACATTGTGTTAAGTTCAATACCCTCACAGAAGAAAACATCATAGATATAACTCGTGGTGAGACGACAAAGAATGAGATAGCAGAGGATGTTATAGTCTACAGTACAGGCGGACGTCCCATTACTGCTCGTTCTGAAAATCAACGCAAGCTTGTTGAAAATTTCAGCAAGAATGATTTGCTATTCGCTATTGGGCCAGCTGGTTCAGGGAAGACATATACGGCCATAGCCTTAGCTGTGCGTGCACTTAAGAATAAGTCTATTCGTAAAATTATTTTGAGTCGTCCTGCTGTGGAAGCTGGAGAGAAGTTAGGTTTCTTACCTGGCGATATGAAAGAAAAGATAGATCCATATCTCCAACCGCTTTACGATGCACTGCAAGAGATGATTCCCGCAGCAAAGTTGCAAGAGTATATGGATACGAATGTTATTCAAATTGCCCCTCTAGCCTTTATGCGTGGCCGAACCCTGAATGACGCCATCGTGATTCTTGATGAAGCGCAGAATACAACTACAGCTCAAATAAAGATGTTTCTCACCCGTATGGGTAAAGATACTAAGATGATCGTTACTGGCGATTTAACGCAGATAGATTTACCGCTGAGTCAGAAAGTGGTCTGAAGGAAGCACAGCGCATCCTCAAAGGAATCCCTGGTATTGCATTTGTAGAGCTGACAAAGAAAGATATTGTGCGTCACAAGCTTGTTACGCGTATCGTTGAAGCCTACGAGTCCGATGAAAAAGAACAGAAAATAAAACGTGAAGCAAAGTCTCAATCTACTTCATCTTTACCCCCAAAAAGCTAACAAGGCAATTCTGCTGTTGGCTTTGCTGCCGACAACAGGAAAGCCAACAAAAAAAATATAAACAAAATGAGTGCTTTAACAAAAACTGATTTTCATTTCCCAGGTCAACAGGGAGTTTACCACGGAAAGGTTCGTGACGTTTATAATATTAACGACGAACAATTGGTAATGATTGCAACGGATCGCATCTCTGCTTTCGATGTCATACTTCCCAAAGGTATTCCTTTTAAGGGTCAAGTTCTCAATCAGATTGCGGCAAAGTTCTTAGATGCCACTAAGGATATTTGTCCCAACTGGAAGTTGGCCACTCCCGATCCTATGGTTACGGCCGGCGTTCTTTGTAAAGGCTTCCCCGTTGAAATGATTGTTCGTGGTTATCTCTGTGGTAGTGCTTGGCGTACCTATAAGAGTGGCGTACGCGAGATTTGTGGCGTTCGTCTGCCTGATGGTATGAAAGAAAACCAAAAATTCCCAGAGCCTATCATTACGCCTACTACCAAAGCCGAGATAGGTGAGCACGATGCGGATATTTCTAAAGAAGAGATTCTGGCTCGTGGTCTGGCAACACCAGAAGAATATGCTATCTTGGAGAAATATACTATGGCTTTGTTTAAGCGTGGTAGTGAGATTGCGGCAAAGCGCGGTTTGATTCTGGTAGATACGAAATATGAGTTCGGACTTCATGATGGAGAGATTTATTTGATGGATGAAATCCATACTCCCGACTCTTCTCGCTATTTCTATAGTGAAGGCTATGAAGAGCGTTTTGAAGCAGGTCAGCCTCAGAAGCAACTCTCTAAGGAATTTGTTCGCGAATGGTTGATGGAAATGGTTTCCAGGGTAAGGAAGGACAACACGTTCCCGAAATGACTGATGAAATTGTTCGTAGTATTAGTGAACGCTATATAGAGCTTTACGAACACATTACAGGTGAGAAGTTCGAAGGTGACGAGAGCGAAGGTCTAGCAGAACGCATTGAGCAAAATGTTGCGGCCTACTTGAAGTAAGTCCCTTTCTTCAATCATATTCATAAGCTTACGAGGTGTGAGGCATGGAGATTGTTCTCATACATCCATTACTCGCATCTCGTAATCTTTTCTAATTTTTTATTGTCTCTATTCTAAAACGCATTCTAAAGAAGATGTATAACCAAGAGAAGATAAAACCCTACGGCGAAGAAGGCCGAAAAGGTGAGCAAGTTGAGAAAATGTTCGATAATATAGCTCCTACTTATGACCTCCTTAATCACTCCTTATCATTAGGTCTTGATCGCTATTGGCGCAATACAGCTATCGACACTCTTTTGCCTTATGCTCCCAAGCAGATTCTTGATGTAGCTACAGGAACTGGAGATTTTGCTTTGCTAGCTACTCGCCGGTTGAAGCCAGAGCAGCTCTTGGGTGTGGATCTTAGTGAAGGAATGTTGGAAGTAGGACGTCGCAAAATTGCAGAAGCAGGCCTTTCTGACGTTATAAAGTTTCAAAAGGAAGACTGTATGAACCTGTCTTTGCCCGACAATGCATTCGATGCAGTGACGGTGGCTTATGGTGTTCGAAACTTTGAGGATCTCGACCGCGGACTTTGTGAGATGCGCCGTGTTCTTAGAGAAGGTGGTCGCCTTGTTATCATCGAACTCACTACGCCTCATTCTTTCCCGATGAAGCAAGTGTTCGGACTGTATTCTCACGTACTCATGCCGCTGGTTGGGCGGTTCATATCGAAAGATACAAAGGCATATCACTATCTCCCTGCTTCGATGGAGGCATTCCCGCAAGGCGAGGAAATGCAGAAGATTCTGCAAAAAGCAGGTTTTAAGGACGTTCAATTTAAGCGCTTCACCTTTGGTTTGAGCACTCTCTATACTGCAACGAAATGACGGAGCACTACGGCTTGATTGGCTATCCTTTGGGACATTCCTTTTCTGTTCGTTTCTTTCAGAGAAATTTGAGAAAGAAGGCATTGCAGCTGTTTATACGAACTATGAAATTGTCAAGGCTGAGGATTTGTTAGACATCGTTCAAGATCCGCAGTTGAGAGGTTTGAACGTCACTATACCTCACAAGCAAGCCGTCCTGCCAATGCTCGACAGAATCTCGGAAGAGGCCAAAGCCATTGGAGCAGTCAATGTCATTCGTGTAAGTCATGATGCCGATGGTACTCATCTGTACGGCTACAATAGTGATGTCGTGGGTTTTAGTCGTTCAATAGCTCCGCTGCTCAATCCTTCTCACAAACGGGCACTGATTCTTGGAACGGGCGGGGCTTCTAAAGCCGTTGTGTATGGGCTTCAACAACTCGGCATTGCCTCTACTTTCGTTAGCAGGAGCAAGAAACCTGGGCAGCTGACTTATGAAGAACTTACTCCAGCTATTATGGCCGAACATACTGTTATTGTTAATTGCTCTCCCGTTGGAATGTTTCCGCACATAGATGAGGCACCTGCCATTCCTTACGCATCACTTACTCCTCAACATCTTCTTTACGATTTGGTTTATAATCCTGAGCAAACACAGTTTATGACTCGCGGATCAGCCCGTGGGGCTGTGGTGAAGAATGGCCTTGAGATGCTCCACATTCAAGCCCTTGTGGCATGGGATTTCTGGCACGAAAGTTAGTCCCTCAGTCTGTTGTCCTTTACGATATATATTAGTGCATTTATACAGATAAATGTAATTATATTCTATCTTTTTTATTAGAATTCTTGTTTTGCTTAAAAAAAACTTACATTTGCGCAAAACAAAAGTCTATGAAAACTTCACGAAAAATCTTTATGGTAATGCTGTTGGCCATGCTATCTGTGCCAGTAGCAGCAGATGTTGTCGTCGGCAGAGTGATTGATGCCTTGACGAAGCAGCCTTTGGAAGAAGCAGTTGTGGCTGTTGAATCGAAAGTGGATAGAATGAGTTTCGTGATAAATACTATGACTGATAGTTTGGGAAACTTCTCTACGGACGCAATGGGTATGGCCACGCTCCGCGCTACAATGGTAGGATATAAAACTACTATTCGGCGATTTGTAGCGGGTGATTTAGGAGGAAATGATACGATACACATAGGTGATATTGCCATAGAGCCTTCCGATGTTTATTGAAGAGTGCTGTGGTTCAAGGTCATGCAAAGCGTTTTACAATGCGTGGAGATACAGTTGTGTTCAATCCTGCAGCTTTCAACCTCAGTGAAGGTGCTCGTTTAGAGGAACTCATAAAGAAACTACCGGGAGTTACCATCAAAGATGGGCAACTCTACTGGATGGATAAGCCCATTCGCATTTTGATGAATGGGCAACCTATGATGGCCAACAATGATTTGCTGACGCAGCAGTTGCCAGTAGAAGCTGTTGAGAATATCAAGGCTTATAACAAAGCCTCAAAAATGAAGGAACGCACAGGTAAGGACGATGGAGCGGAAGATCATGTTCTCGATATTACTATTAAGCCTGGTTTCCTTGATAAGTGGTATGGCACGGCTTCTTTAACAGGGCAAACGCCCAAACGGGCGCAGGTGAATCTTGATGCCACTTATCTTTCAATCCATGACCCTGTCTTAGCAGTGTTCAACTGGGATAATTTGGCAAATCATGTATTGGAAAAAAGTTTTAGCAATTCAATGACAGGTTCTTACTCTCCTTTTGGCCGACAGCTCTTTGGTGCTTTGGGCTATAAACATCAAAAAGGAGAGGACTCTCAGGCCAGCTATATTTCTCCTTTTCTGAATATTGGCCGGACGGATACTTGGCAGAATACGCATAAAACTGAAGAAACATTCTTTCCTGACCAAGATAGAACTTTCCAGTTAACTGACCACTATGTGCGTAAGAATGTCTTTGACCCTAAGTTTATGTTGGAAGGTGAATGGAATCCAGATTCAGCCAACTCTTTGTCCTATTCGTTTGAAGCGGGATATAGTAAAGAAATCATATTGATAATACGCTTTATGGTGTTTATAGTGCCGACCCTTATTCGCTTGTCGATAATCCTTTGCATTCCAGTATTCCAGCACTATTGGCCATAAGAACGGTCAACTCTGACACGCGGCAAACTACGCGCGAGGATGCGTCAAACGTACAGGGAAAACTCAAATGGACACATTTTTTCGCTGACAAGAGTAAGCTGGAAATCGGTATGAATGCAGGAGGTAAGAGCGGAGTTCTTCGTCAGTCGCTCAATCGCGATATATCCTATGTGTCACGTGCTCCTATTAGCGAGGTACAATATGGGCGCGCTCCGTCCCATTCTTCAAACTTAGAGACATTTGTAAGCTATGATCGTTGGTTTGGGCGTAATTGTAGACTTTCGGCGAAATATGAGTACGACCATGGTCGCAGTTTTGCTCGTAAGGATCTTTATAGGCTGAGCGATTTGCCCTCTTATGACGGTTTGTCTCCCTTTCCTCAGGATTCTCTTAATAGGGTTCGTGACGTGAATAATTCTTATCGTCGTCGCGATGTCAGCAATTCGCAGAAAATCAGTCTTGACGCAACGTGGAATGTGCCCAAATTCCAATTCTTTCCATCTCTCGAAGTACAGAATCTGCACCGTCAACTTAACTATTTGCGTGGAAGAGTGGATACTACTTCCACACGTCGTGATTGGTATGTTAAACCAGAATTTTTTGTACAATGGAAAATTCGAAAAGGAGTCACGTTGAAAGGGGGCTATGAATACTCTGCTACTCCCGCAGACCAACTTAGCCAAATAGCTTGGGTGGACAATTCAAATCCGCTGTATATCACGGAAGGCAACCCGAACTTGAAAGATAGTTACACTCACCATGTTTCGCTTTCATTTTTAGGAAATATTGCCCGTTCTGTACAGAGTTTTCAGTTCACGGCTGATTACCGACGCTTTGTGAATCCTATCGGAACTCTCTTTTCTTACGACTCTACAACGGGAGTCTATCGCTCTCGTCCCATCAATGTACGCGGAGGTTATGAGTGGGTGTTCGGCGGCAGTTATCAGCGTGCTTTGTCGGACTATTTCACAATGGGCGGAAGAAGTAGTGTTTCTCTGATTCGTAGCTATGGTTATCTAACGGCTACTCCTCTGGCACCTATCTCTGCTTTGAATCGTTCTCAGCAAACGCAGTTTAGTTTCCGCCCCAATTTGGTTTATGAAAGCCAAAAATTGCTCTTAGAGTTGGCTAGCTCTTATTCTTTTAGCTATCGCAACAATAGTGAGACATTCAACTACAATAATCGCTTGGGGTCCTATTTTGCGAATTTCACAGCTCGTTATAAAATACCCAACTGGACATTTCAAACCAATTTCCGAGTTCAAGGTTATCATGGCTATGTCGTTCCAACCATGAATCGTCCACGCTTTATCTGGGATTCCAACATAGATTGGGGATTCTTACATGGGAAGGCTCATCTCACACTCTCGGTCGATGATATTCTCAATCAGCGACGTCTTTTCTTCACAGATGTATCTGCTTATAGTCGTACTGAAACCATCTATGGCACTATGAACCATTTTGTTTCGTTGACATTTAAGTATCATTTTGATGCACACAAAACAAAAGAGGGGAGAGAACGTGAGAAGTATAATTATCCTTCAGAGTAAATAAAGACATTTATTGACTTTGTCAATAAACTTTAGATAGAGTGGAGGAAAAAGAGCCTATCAATGCTCGTTTTACTCAATGGTTTGAACCCTATTTTACTGGCTATTTATTGATGTATAAAGAGGGGATTACGATACTCCTATTCTATCTAAAAATATCCTTATTGTATTTTCAAATACAATAAGGATGTCAGCTGACTTCCTTATTGTGTCAGCTGATGCAATAAGGATATTTTTGTGTTTGTTTATGTTGTTGTATATCAGTGCTATATATCTTTTGTGTGGGGAGACCTTTCCTTTTCTGTAGAATAAAAATCCCCGCACCTAAAGCCTATACGGCTGAAGGATACGGGGAGAATTTTCAGAAATGTTTAGAAGGTTGTTTATCGAACTATAACCTTGCGGCTACCAATGATATAGATGCCAGCAGGGAGATTGAATTTGGATTGCGCAGGATTCACGTTGCGAAGAATCAAGCGGCCCTTAGTATCGTAAATATTTACGCCATTCGTGTTGAGGCCCGTTGTGATGACACCTGTTGTGGGGCTTTCAACATAGAGTGTAATAGGATGTTGACCTTGTGTGTAGGTGGAGAAGCGAGAAGCCGAAGAATTGTAGCGAATTTCGCGACGATTATTAGCTACGTTGGCAATGCGTGTGTCGCCACCGGTCAGAGTAATGGTCCACTGAGCAGAAGTGGCCGTTGCACTTTGATTCGTGTTAATTTTATTCTTGTCCACTTCGAGTGAGAGATATACGTTGCCCACTTCGTCAAAGAGTGTCCAAGCATTGTTCTGGCCTCCCAATTTGAAAGCATAAGGCTTGCCCGAAGCATTTACTTCTGTCTGAATCGTACCATCAACAATGGAGATGTTTGTCTCTGTGCGATAGTCAGTAGAACTCTGTGCGCTCATAGCTCGGCTTTCGCCTTCACAAACAATGAGGTAGCGGCTGCCTGCTTTGAGTTGAGAAGCACTATTTACGCGTACCCAAAGATTCTCGCCAGTAGGTTGAGGAGCAATGCTTTCAATGGTCCAACTGCGCGTGATGATGTCACTCTTGTGTCCGTCTTTTGTGGTGTAAGCAGAAATCGTTGTCGCCTGACTGATAGTCAATGTAACTGTAGATGTAGCAGTTTGCTCGCTGCCTCCGTTAATGGTGTAGACGAGTGTAGAACCTGCTGTTGGAATAGAAATAGTCACAACAGTATTTGCCGCTATTTCACCACTGCCTAGGCTGAAGACAGGAGCTGCAGGAGCGTTTGCTTCAGAGGGCGTAGTTGATCCGTTATAGTTAGCAGGGTCAAAGTTTGTGCCCTTCTTTTCTCCCCATACGTATTGCTCAAGTCCAGGGAAATCTACATAAGGATTACGATTGTGCTGGAACTTGTAAACAGCGTTGTTACGGTCTATTTCCTTTTTGCTCACAGGATCTTCCTTGGCCCATTTCAGAAGGACATCAAGTTCCCATTGAGCAATGCCAGGGTAAGTGCCTTTTCCAAAAACACCGCCCCAAGAGCCGATACGATTTTCATAGCACGTTGCCATATAGAAATAGATGCGAGCAAAGTCGCCCTTGTATTCATCGTTGGGCTCAAATACTGTGCCTGAGTAGCCAGGGTTGGCGCAGCGGCCCACCTTTGAGAAACCTCCGTTTGAGGTGTAAGTAGGTGCAGAAACATTACCGAAGGGGAAATTCTCGCGGCGATTATTGACATATCCATCCGTTGGAACGACATGGAAAGCATCACTCTTCATGGGCGAAGCCTTCTGAAACCAACTTTGAGGTACGCTGTGCTCGCGGTTGTACATATCTCCCTCTTTACTATAACTTCCATTGTGATCGTCGATGGAATAATTGGTGGTGCCAGAATACATATCCCAGATCTTGCCATCAGGGCGAATGTCTGACTTCTGGTAGACGGTGAAGAGTCCACCATAGCCTACATCGGTGTGCGGCCCAATAATTTTGAAAAGGGCGGTTTTGAGTTCTTGTCCCGACTTTCCAGAAGCTGTATTGTAGTAGCCACTCGGAATTTGCGCCAAAAGCATTGTTGCCATACTTAATAGTAGGGCAAAAAGAAAAGTTCTTTTCATGTATGATGATGTTTGTAAGAAATTATAAATTAGTTATTCGAGTTTTCAAAAGTGAAACTGGTGAGTGGGGCGCAAAGGTAAGTAAAATAGTAGAGAAAGTAATATTTTTCTATGATTCTTGTATTATTGAATATCTCTTTTCGCCTATTATATCTCTTTGCTGGTCGGAAAAATTTGGTAGTATTTGCATTTTCCCGTATCTTAGCACTCGTAAAAAGAATAGATTCCATTTTATGGATTATCAAAAGCTACCGACAACGCAAGAGACATCTTATTTCTTGCGCTTTTATGCAACAATAAAAAGTAAGCTTCTCTTGCTTCTTTTGTTGATACCTTTTTTCTGTCGGGCTGAAGTATGGACGCCCGAAAACCTCCCTATGCCTTATTTGCAGAATACTTCTCATCATGTGTGTAATCCTGATGGAGTGCTTTCGCCTGCTATAGAAGATTCTATCAATCAAAAATTAGTGGCTCTTGAGCAAACGCGTGGTGTACAAGCTATCGTTGTTGCTGTAGAGCGTGTTGAAAATGCCGATGCATATCAGTTTGGTATGGACTTGGCGAGTAAATATGGCATTGGTAGTAAAAAGCAAAATACAGGGCTTGTTATTGTTTTGGCAACAACGGATAGGAAATTCTATATCCTCACTGGTGAGGGATTGGAAGGAACTCTACCCGATGCTATCTGCTCGCGTGTGGAGAATCGAATAATGAAACCTCTCTTGAAAAAAGGGGATTGGGACAATGCTATGCTGAAGAGTGTTGACGCTTTAGTGGGGTATATGAATGGCGATGAGAGCCTTGAAGCTGAAAAGTCAGAAGAGGAAAATCCTCTTATGGGAGCGTTTGTTGCCATCTTTATAGGAGTACTTCTGTTTGCTTTCATTGCGGCAGCCCAGCCTAAACGAAAATGTCCGAACTGCGGCAAAAGACAGATGCGTAAGGTTCAACAAACTTATGTGAAAGTCAATGGGAAATGGCGCATACGCACATTGTGGCGTTGCTCCGTTTGTGGACACACTGAATATACACACGAAGATCCCAATAATGGGAACGGGAATCATCATCCTATTTCTGTTTTTCCTCCTTTCTTTGGTGGCGGTCTTGGCAGTGGTAGCGGAGGCGGTGGAGGTTTTTCTGGCGGTTCCTTTGGTGGTGGCTCCTTTGGCGGAGGAGGTGCTGGTGGATCTTTCTGATAGGATGGCTTCAAAGCTTTACCCTTCTGTAGAGGAGCAATATCTTCCTATGTTCTAAAAGAATTATTAACTCGATAAATAAATATTGCAAAAATGAAAAGTATAAGCGTTTTACCGAAGAGCATGATTGTTTTGCTCTCTTTCTTGGCTGTTATAGGCCTTTGTCTGCTTTGGGGAGTCATAGTGCGCAACGGATTGGTTAAAGAAGATGAAAATGTCTCTACGGCTTGGGCCAATGTGCAGACACAATACCAACGTCGAGCTGACTTAATTCCTAATCTTGTAAACACCGTGAAAGGTTATGCCAAGCATGAGGAGCAGACTTTCAAAGAAGTGGTTGAAGCACGTGCAAAGGCAACTCAAATCACGGTTAATCCAGAGAACTTGACGCCTGAGAAGCTCAAGGAGTATCAAGCTGCGCAAGGCGAGCTGGGAAGTGCTCTCGGCAAACTCATTGCCGTTAGCGAGAACTATCCCCAACTCAAGGCTAACGAAAATTTTATGGAATTACAAGCACAATTGGAGGGAACAGAGAATCGTATCAATGAGAGCCGGAAACGTTATAATGAGTCCGTTCAATCCTACAATGTGAAGGTTCGTACATTCCCTTCTAACCTCATTGCTAATATTTGTGGCTTCCAAACAAAGAATAAGTTTGAAGCAGATGCTGCTGCACAAAATGCACCGAAAGTAGAGTTCTAATTTTCCTAAGTTTTCATTTATTATATGAACAATCGTTATATGGCTCGCGGCGTCTCGGCTATGAAAGAAGACGTACATAATGCTATTAAGAATATCGACAAGGGACTTTTTCCTCAAGCCTTTTGTAAAATCATTCCAGATATTTTAGGAGGCGATCCAGACTACTGTAACATCATGCACGCTGATGGTGCTGGTACCAAATCATCTTTGGCTTATCTGTATTGGAAAGAAACTGGCGATGTGAGCGTATGGAAAGGTATTGCGCAAGATGCTCTCATTATGAACACGGATGACTTGCTCTGTGTGGGCGCGGTAGACAATATACTTGTTTCCAGTACGATTGGTCGCAACAAAATGCTCATTCCTGGCGAGGTAATAAGTGCTATTATAAATGGTACTGACGAACTTCTCCAACAAATGCGTGATATGGGCGTAGGTATTTATGCTACCGGAGGTGAAACGGCTGATGTGGGCGACTTGGTTCGTACGATAATTGTGGACAGTACGGTGACGTGTCGAATGAAGCGTAGTGATGTTATCGACAATGCCAATATTCGTCCAGGCGACGTTATTGTAGGTTTGAGCAGTTGTGGGCAAGCCACTTACGAGAAAGAATATAATGGCGGAATGGGCTCTAATGGTTTGACGAGTGCTCGTCATGATGTTTTTGCTAAGTATCTGGCTGAGAAATATCCTGAGAGCTACGACCATGCTGTACCTGAAGAACTTGTCTATAGCGGAACTTTCCGTCTGGAGGACGAAGTGGATGGTGCACCCGTTAATGCAGGAAAACTTGTGCTGAGTCCTACGAGAACGTATGCCCCTGTAGTGAAGCGTTTGCTTGATGAGCTCCGTCCGCGCATTCATGGTATGGTGCATTGTACGGGAGGTGCACAAACAAAGGTGTTGCATTTCGTTGGTGAAAATTGTCGTGTTATCAAAGACAATATGTTCCCTGTTCCTCCTCTCTTCCGTGCTATTCAGCAGCAAAGTCAAACGGATTGGCAGGAAATGTATAAAGTGTTCAATATGGGACATCGCCTTGAGATTTATCTTGCCCCTCGAAGATGCTGATAAGGTTATTGAAATCTCCAACAGTTTCAATATCGACGCTCAAATTGTTGGCCGTATCGAAGATGGTAAACGCAGTTTGACCATTCAGAGCGAATTCGGCACGTTTAATTATTGATTTTCGAACATCTCGGATAGTCTGCTTCGTTAGACTTCCGAGATTTTCTAATAACAGCTTATGTCAAATAATTCTATACTTGAGAAGCTCGATGGCCTGCGTGGCCGCTTCGATGAAGTCTCAACACTCATTACAGACCCTAATGTCATTGCCGATCAGCAACGTTATGTTCGCTTGACGAAGGAATATAAAGATTTGGAAGATCTGATGGATGCACGTGAGAAGTATGCGCATTTGTTGGCGAATCTGGAAGAAAGTAAGGATATCTTACTCAATGAGAGCGATCCAGAGATGAAAGAAATGGCTCGAGAGGAGGTGGCTACGTGCGAAGCACAGATCCCCGAGCTGGAAGAACAAATAAAGCTGATGCTTGTGCCAAAAGATCCAGAAGATGGTAAGAATGCCATTCTCGAAATCCGTGCTGGTACTGGCGGTGATGAGGCTGCGCTCTTTGCTGGTGACCTTTTTCGTATGTATTCTAAGTTTTGCGAGACAAAGGGATGGACCTTTGAAGTTAGTTCTGCCTCAGAAGGAGCTGTTGGTGGTTTCAAGGAAATTGTTATTTCAGTAACGGGCGCAGATGTCTACGGAGTGCTGAAATATGAAAGTGGTGTACATCGTGTTCAGCGCGTACCAGCCACAGAAACACAGGGACGTGTTCATACCTCTGCGGCTACGGTAGCCGTGTTGCCCGAAGCAGAGCCTTTCGATGTAGAAATTCACGAAGGCGAAATCAAATGGGACACGTTCCGCAGTTCAGGAGCTGGTGGTCAGAATGTGAATAAGGTGGAATCAAGGTGTGCGTCTGCGCTACAATTGGAAGAACCCCAACACGGGTGAAGTGGAGGAGATTCTGATTGAGTGTACCGAAACGCGTGATCAGCCTAAGAATAAAGAGCGTGCGTTAGCTCGTTTGCGTACTTACATCTACGACCACGAGCATCAGAAGTATGTTGATGATATTGCCAATCGTCGTAAGTCGCTTGTTTCTACGGGTGACCGTTCAGCCAAGATTCGTACCTATAATTATCCTCAAGGGCGCATTACGGATCATCGTATCAACTACACTATATATAATCTTTCTGCTTTCATGGATGGAGATATTCAAGATTGCATTGATCATCTCATTGTGGCGGAGAATGCAGAGCGTTTGAAAGAAACAGAAATGTAAATTTATTATTAACCATTAAAAAGCAGTTATGTTTAAGTTTATCAACAAATACTTGGATATGCTGTCGGCCGAATCTCTTCAGCGTTTGTGGCGTCGCTTCTGGTTGCCATTACTCGAGGTTTGTGTGTTGGCTGTATTACTCTTATGTGGAGTCCATATTGAAAATTTGGAAGCACAACGTTGGTGGCAGGTTGCTGTCTATTTTTTGAGTAGTGGAGCTGTATTGTCGCTCTCTTTACAATTGTGGGGTGAAGAAGTACGGCGGAAGTGGTTACGTTGGACAGTCTTTGGAGTTCTTCAAGCACTTTGGGTAGTTAATGCTATCTACCTCTATAATGTGTCTGATTTCAGCGTAGAACATTTTGTGAGTAATCTCTCACTAGTTACATCTTTTGGTTTGAGCGTTTTAGTATGTTCTTTCTTCCGTTCAAAGAATGATTTGCCATATTGGAACTTTTCGTTTTACACGCTTGCTACAGTTATTGTATCTATAATTATTGGTGGCATACTTCAGGGAGGAATGTCCTTGCTCTATTGGATGCTAGATGTACTATTCAATATAGATATCTCTTGGAAAGTATATGTTGATACCTCCTTTATTGCTGCTTTGCTATTGCCTGTGTTCCTTTTTCTCTTGCAACAGCCCTATGGAGAGAAAAAGCACAATTATACGCTGCACTCCGTTCAGATTCTAAATATTTTTGCGCGCTTTCTGTTGGCTCCGCTCTTGCTGATCTACGCAATTGTGCTTTATGTTTATGCTGCTCGTATTCTTGCGATGTGGACTTTGCCCGTTGGCTGGGTTTCCGTTCCTGTTAGCATTTTGGTAATAGGTGTGATCTTACTTATCACATTGCTTTATCCAGCGCGGATGCAAGAAGCTCCAAATAAGTTTGATAAGTTGTGTTGTCGATGGATGCCACTTCTTATCTTGCCTTTGCTTGTTTTGATGACAGTGGGAATAGCGAAGCGTCTAAACGATTACGGTATTACTTACATGCGCCTTTATCTCCTGCTTTTCAATCTTTGGTGTTATGGCATCTGTGTGTATCTCATCTTTACGCGCTCGCTGAAAATCAAGGCTATTTTGCTATCCTTCAGCATTCTTTTTGTGCTCTCCTCTGTTGGCCCCTGGAATTTTGTTAACGTAACACAGCGTGTATTGGCGAATCAGGTGAGAGGAATCATAGAGAATAGTGTGAAGAAGCCAAAGTTACCAATGGATGATGAAACCTTTGATACCTATGTGAAAACGCTTCCTTATGAGCAACATAGTATATTGGTGGATAAACTGAGCTATCTTCATTATAATATTGGTTCTTCGGCAGTAAAAGAGTTTATCACGAAGGATGTTAATTTGTGGGATAAAGAAGTTGCCGATACATCAAGCGTTAATTATGTTTTTCAGGTGGAGGGCGATGTTTTCACTATTCCTGCGGGAGTAGAACGTATAGCTGCATTTGATGTGTATAGTAGTGATGTTGCTGATTCCGTTCGTACCACTGATATAATGGTCGTTTCTCAAACTATAGAAGAAGGCGGAAAGGAGCACGAGTATTTTGTACCCTTCCATTTTTCGGATATTAAGAAATGGTCCAAGTTACAAGCTCCTGTCAAGCCTCTTATCGTTCCAACTCGGCATAAGAATGTAGATCTTTTGGTTACTAATATCTCTTTCTATTCTGAATCGAAGAAGTTAGATACTGAAGATAAGAACCTTTCTGTGCATGGCTATTTACTCTTCTATAAACATAAAGATAAAAATGAATAAGCAACAACTCATTCACCAAATACGCGAGCGACGTAGTTTCCTTTGCGTAGGTCTGGATACAGACCTTAAGAAAATGCCCACGTGTGTTTTGAAAGGTGACAACCCTATTTTTACTTTCAACAAAGCTATAATTGATGCTACTGCTCCATACTGCGTGGCATACAAGCCAAACTTAGCTTTTTATGAATGCTTTGGCTTGGAAGGTTGGAAGGCTTTAGAAGATACGATCAAGTATATCAAGGCAGAATATTCCAACCATTTTGTCATTGCCGATGCAAAGCGCGGGGACATTGGTAACACGAGTGCGATGTATGCTCGTGGAATGTTTGAAGAGATGAATGTTGATGCCCTGACTGTAGCTCCTTATATGGGAGAAGATAGTGTTACACCATTTTTGCAATATCCCGACAAATGGGTCATACTTTTAGCGCTGACGAGCAATAAAGGTAGTCACGACTTCCAACTAACAGAGGATTGTCATGGCGAACGTTTGTTTGAAAAAGTGCTCCGCGTTAGCCGGCAATGGGCAGATGCTGACCGAATGATGTATGTTGTTGGTGCTACTCAAGGTCGTCTCTTTGAAGACATTCGGCGTGTTGCGCCAAATAATTTCCTGCTTGTTCCAGGTGTAGGAGCTCAAGGTGGAAGTCTTGAAGAAGTATGCCAATACGGTATGACTTCCGAGTGTGGCCTCCTTGTCAATTCCTCTCGCGGTATCATCTATGCAAGTTCAGAAGAGGATTATGCCGAAGTAGCTGCCAAAAAAGCTCAGGAGCTCCAGCAACAAATGGATACTCTCTTAACAGCAAAAGGATTGTAAAATATCACACAGTAACACACTGTTGTGTTTTTCTTAATAATAGCCCTCGAACGATAGGAAATGCTTTCGAGGGCTATAAATATCAACCAATAACGTTAATATAGTTGCTTCGTAGATAATAAAAGCTACAATCTGTGGAGTGATTGTAGCCTTCATCTATTCTTTGTAGAATATTCCTTTGCTTTGTCAAACTAAGATTCTATTTTACACAAACTTCTTCTGCATGGAAGCCACGGAGAAAATCTTCAGCATGCATGCGTTTCTTACCAGCAAGTTGGATTTCTAACAGGTTTAAGTAGCCATCTTCGAGGGCAACTTTCATAGATTTCTTTCCGTCCAAAACAACTGTACCAATAGGATCTGTGGGAGAGCAAAATTCTTTTTCGGTTTTAAAGATTTTCAATATCTGCTCTTTTCCATTAGCTACAAGAGTAGTCCAAGCTGCAGGATAGGGGGAGAGACCACGAATGAAATCATAGCTGCGCTTAACACCGCATGTCCAATCAATTTTACAGGTTTCTTTGAAGATTTTCGGAGCTGGGCGTAAAGGCCTTTCAGAGGCGAACTGCTCTTGAGGAATGGGACGCACATTATCGGCTATGATATTGTCGACTGTTTCTAATACGAGATTGCCACCCAGTACCATGAGTTTGTTGTGTACATCCTCTACATTATCTGTATCGAGAATGGGAACTTTCACTTGCTGGATGATATTCCCCGTATCAATTTCCTGCTGAAGGAAGAAGGTAGTGATGCCTGTTTCAGTGTCGCCGTTGATAACAGCCCAGTTTATAGGGGCTGCTCCGCGATATTGTGGAAGGAGTGACGCATGGAGGTTGAACGTTCCTAAGCGTGGCATAGCCCATACTATTTCAGGTAGCATTCTGAATGCTACTACAATTTGCAAGTCGGCTTTTAGTGAACGAAGCTCTTCAATAAAGTTAGGATCTTTCAGTTTCACAGGTTGGAGCAACCTTAATCCGTGCTCCACGGCATATTTCTTAACCGCCGATTGCGAGAGTTGATCCTGATGACGCCCCATAGGCTTGTCGGGCATAGTGATCACCCCCACAACATTATAGCCACCTTCCACAAGGCGACGTAGACTCTCCACAGCAAAATCGGGAGTGCCCATATATACGATTCTTAAATCTTCTTTTGTCATTATTATTCTTGTGAGAAATCTTTGATGAGTTGTCGGTAAGAGCTATAAACATGAGTTTTTGATACGAAACCAACAAACGTGTGATTAGCTCGAAGAACGGGAAGAACTTCTGCCTCATTACCTTGAAATTTGTCCATGACGGTTTGCATCGTATCGTCCACATTTAGAACGGCAGCAGGTTGTTGCATGAGCTGTTCTGCAGTGTAGAGCCGATAGAGCTCGCTACGGAAAATAAATTTACGGATTTGCGCAAGTTGATGATTCCCAATAGTGTACCTTTTCGGTCTGTTACAGCAAAATCTTCTCCTCCTGTGGTTGAGATGGTTTGTACTATTTGCCCCAATCGAGTGTCGGGAGAGAACGTGGGGCGTTCTTTCTCTATAACAGATTCTAGAGACATCAATGTTAAGATGCTTTGGTCTATATGGTGCGTGAGCAAATCGCCTCGACGAGCAAGACGAATGGCGTATATACTATGCCTCTCAAAAATATTGATAGTGATGAAGGATACAGCACTTACAATAAGTAGTGGAACAAACATATCATATCCCCCTGTCAGCTCTGCAATGAGGAATACGCCTAACAATGGTGCATGGAACACTCCACTCATCAAACCTGCCATACCTAAAAGTGCATAGTTTTGGAATGGTAGATATATGTCAAATGGATGAAACTCGTTCCAACCGCAGGAGAATACAAAGCCCATTAAGCACCCCAAGAAGAGACTAGGGGGCAAAAGTACCGCCACAACCACCGCCACCATTTGTAGCCGTGGTAGCAAACACTTTTACGATGATAGTGAGTGATAGATAAAGTAATAATAGCTCTGGATGTCCATAAAAGAGAGAGTTGTTCATCAGTCTATCCAAGTCTGTTAGACTCTTGGCATTGATGATATGGCTAATTGTTTCATAGCCTTCACCATAAAGCAAAGGAAAGAAATAAATGAGGATAGCTAGGGTTATACCTCCAAGTGCTACCTTATAGTATAGATTATTGATGCGTCCAAACACTTGTTCAAAGGAACTCATAGCTCTAGTGAAGTAGAGTGATAGTAAGCCGCAAACGATGCCGAGCAATATAGAGGTAGGAATACGCTCTACCACAAAGGGAGCATTGAGGTGGAAATTGAACATTGCTTCCGTACCTGTTAGAAAATAGGTGACGCAAGTTGCAGTTAAGGCAGAAATCAGAAGCGGAACGATAGAAGACATCGTCATATCCAACATCAAAACTTCCAATGTGAAAACTACGCCAGCAATAGGTGCCTTAAAGATGCCAGCAATGGCAGCCGATGCACCACACCCCACCAGTATCATTAAGGTACGATGGTCCAATTTGAATGTGTTTCCCAAGGTGGAGCCTATTGCTGCGCCCGTCAGCACGACAGGTGACTCAGCTCCAACAGAGCCACCAAAGCCAATTGTTATACTTGAAGCAATGACACTCGACCAACAGTTGTGCTGCCTAATGTGTCCGCGCTGCCGACTGATGGCATAAAGAATCTTCGTGATACCGTGCCCAATGTTGTCTTTGACGACATACTTAATAAAGAGTGCCGTTAGCAGGATGCCAATAATCGGATAGACAAGATAGAGCCACTGCGCTCGAGTAGTGTCGAATTGGTAGGTGAGTAGAAATTCTATTTCACTGATAAGCCACTTGAGGAACTGTGCAGCCAGAGCTGCGCCTATGCCAGCAAGGAATGCTAGCAAGAGCAGAAATTGGCGCGCACTGAGGTGCTTCTCTCTCCAGATGTTAAAGCTTTTGAGGATAATTTCCATAAATGGCAACTCAAATGAGGTTATCTGCGAATGACTTTCACCAGACCGCCTGCTCCTAATTTGATAATACTTGAGGCTGGCGGATTACTTTTCTCGCTACGGCGGCTGGTGCATACGTAATCAACTGCGTCTAAAATTTCATCAGAAATGTCACGAAATTTATGGGGAGAGGGTTCTCCGCTGATATTAGCAGAGGTGGAAACAATTGCTCGCTTCATGCGAAAACATAGCTGCTTACTAAAGGGCTCTTTTGTAATGCGAATGCCTACGCTACCGTCTTCGGCTAACAAATTAGCTGCAAGATTGCGCGCTCCATCGTAAATAATCGTTGTGGGTTTTGTGCTGAGTTCTATAACGTCCCAAGCCACATTGGGTACCTCACGAACGTAGAACTGTACTTTTGCTTCGGAGTCGACAAGAGTAATGAGTGCTTTAGAATCAACTCTGTGTTTGATTTCATAGATCTTTTTGACAGCTTCCTCATTAGTGGCATCGCAACCCAATCCCCAAATGGTATCAGTGGGATAGAGAATAATACCGCCACGGTTCATTACTTCAACGGCTTGCCGAATATCTTCCTGCCATTCGCGAGGAAGCGGTCTGGGACGCTCAAGAAGAGCTCTCTCTTCTGATGTCGTTTTCTGAAATTTCTTGTTACTCATAGAAGTCAAAAGTGGTTGCGCGAAATTACATTAAAAAAGCAATATGACAAAGTGGGATAATTATTTATTGCCCGTAATCAAGTAGCTTCTACTGCATTGAACGTATGCGAGATCACATATAACGAAATAGAAGTATTTCTTTCTAAATGGATAAGAATTTTCTTTCCTCTTATATCTTTCGTTTGGGGGATGGGATGAAACGAACTTCTTATTTTTCAGAGGGCATTTTATGTTTTTCCTTTGAATAAATATTTGATTGATATGTAGATTGCCATAGCTATACTGAATATGAATAATCCCGCTATTATAAATATGAAACACGGGCGCAGTCAAAAGAAGCGTCCGTGTTTTGTTTGTGAGTATAATAAGTTTTAGAACTCACTTGTAAAGTGAAACTTAATGTGTTCGAAATCTTGTTGTGCCATAGTGAGCATATAGCTAGAATCAGCGAGGAATACATCGCGTCCCTCACGATCTTTTGCCATATATTGATATTTGCGTTGTTTGAACTTTTCAAGTTCTGCTTCATCATCGCTTTCTATCCAGCACGCTTTGTAGAGTGAAATCGGTTCCCATCTGCATTTGCATTATATTCGTTTTCCAATCTATACTGAATAACCTCGAATTGAAGTTGTCCTACTGTGCCGATGATTTTTCGTCCATTAAACTGGTTTACAAATAGCTGTGCAACACCTTCGTCCATCAACTGCTCGATACCCTTGTTGAGTTGCTTTGTTTTCATCGGGTCAGCATTTTCTATGTATTTGAACATTTCTGGAGAGAAGCTGGGGAGGCCACGGAAATGAAGATTTTCTCCTTCTGTCAGTGTGTCGCCAATTTTGAAAATTCCATTGTCGGGCAAACCAATGATGTCACCTGGCCATGCCTCATCAATGGTGCTTTTGCGCTGCGCCATGAATTGAGTAGGGGAGGAGAAACGTACCATTTTGCCTTGTCGCACATGGAGATAAGGCGTATTTCGTGTGAACTTGCCACTACAAATTTTGCAAAAAGCAATACAAGAGCGATGGTTGGGATCGATATTTGCTGTAATCTTGAAGATAAAGCCTGTAAACTTAGGTTCATCGGGCACTACTTGTCGCTCTTCAGTCTGAGTAGGGCGAGGGCTAGGAGCAATCTCTACAAAGCAATCGAGCAATTCTTTCACGCCAAAATTGTTGAGAGCAGAACCAAAAAAAACAGGTGCAACCTCAGCATTAAGGTAGTTTGTGCGATTGAATTCATCATAAACACCATCTACCATTTCGAGATCTTCACGTAACTTTTCTGCATCAGCTTGTCCAACGTGCTTTTCAAGTTCATCAGAGTGAATATCAACTTCTACCTTTTCTGTGATGTGCTGTTTGTCGGGAGTGAAAAGATTGAGTTTCTGTTCATAGATATTATAGACGCCCTTGAATCGCTGTCCTTGATTGATTGGCCAAGAAAGTGGGCGAACTTTTATTTGCAGCTCTTGTTCAAGTTCATCAAGAAGATCAAAAGGGTCACGACCTTCACGGTCCATCTTGTTGATGTAAATGATTACTGGCGTCTTGCGCATACGGCAAACCGTCATCAGTTTACGTGTCTGATTTTCTACACCTTTTGCACTGTCAACGACAATGATTGCACTATCGACAGCTGTCAGTGTGCGGAACGTGTCCTCGGCAAAGTCTTGATGACCTGGAGTGTCGAGGATGTTAACTTTGTAGCCCTCATAATCGAACTCCATCACAGAAGTGGTTACAGAGATACCACGTTGTTTCTCTATTTCCATCCAATCCGATGTAGCAGACTTTTTAATCTTATTGTTCTTGACAGCGCCAGCTACTTGAATTTGGCCACCGAAAAGTAGAAGCTTTTCAGTTAGTGTCGTTTTACCCGCATCTGGATGGGAAATAATGGCGAATGTTCGCCTGCGTTCAATTTCCTGATTCATTATTATATATATGGTGCGTTGTGTGTTCTGTTATTTTTTCAGTTTATCGATACATATCTTGAGAGAATCTTCCCACCAAGGAATTTCTATATCAAAGGTGTCTTTAATTTTAGTTTTATCTAAAACGGAATAATGTGGACGTTTTGCAGGTGTAGGATATTCTTCTGTGTGGAGAGGCTTAATGTGGCAATCTTTATGCCAGCCAACCGATGTATAGTTTTTGTAAAGTCGTACCAGGAACAAACTCCTTCGTTCGAAAAGTGATAGATGCCAGGGATAGGACTCTTTTCTATGATATCTAAAATAACTTTTGCTAAATCTGCAGCATAAGTAGGTGTGCCGATTTGATCGAAGACGACTCCTAATTCTTCTTTCTCCTTGCCTAGGCGTATCATTGTTTTCACAAAGTTATTGCCGAAAATGGAGTAAAGCCATGCCGTACGAATGATGATAGCACTAGGACAAGCTGTTATGACAGCTTTTTCTCCTTTTAGTTTTGTGCACCCATAAACGCTATTAGGACAAGTTGGGAAATCTTCTTTGTAAGGGATATGGTTCGTTCCATCAAAAACATAATCTGTAGAGATATGAATGAGCGAACCTCCTACTTTCTGAATAGCTTCTGCTAGATAACCTGGAGCCTTATGGTTTAGTAGATCACAAAGTTCTTCTTGACTTTCTGCTTTGTCAACCGCTGTAAAAGCTGCACAGTTAATAATAATGTTGATTTTCTTTATCTGAATAAAGGCCTGAATCTCTTTAGGCTTTGTAATATCGAGTTCCTCAACATCGGTAAAAAAGAAATGCCAGTCTTTGTGAAGTGATGCTTGAAGCCGAATTTCAGAACCTAACTGCCCATTGCTCCCTGTAACTAATATGTTCATATTAGAAATCTATTGCTTCTTTTTGATTTTTTAGAAAATAGTCGGATAGTTGTCCCAGCAGTGTCGAAATATCCGTTACTGCTTTTTGAGTCTCGGCGGAAATCTCTTTGTGCTGAAGTCGTAGTAACATCGTACAATAAAGAATGTCGAAACAAGTTTCTATTTCGTTTTTTTCTTTCTTCTCTCCTTTAGCCCTAATTTCTATCACATAAGGCAGAACGCGATAATACATACTCTTATAGTAAGGAAACTTTTCAGACTTCAATAGTTGAGCATTGATTTCTATAAGTCCCTCTAGTGTGTTGCAATTGATTTGGAGATGTCCTTTTTCTCTTTCCCCTCACTGATCATCATCTCGCAAAGATTTCTGTACCATTCTTCCACTTCTTTTTCTTGTTCAGGCGTGAGAGTAAAGCGATTCAAGTATTCACTCTTGATACGATCAATGTTACATTGGTAGGCACGAAGGATATCTTCCACTTGCCACATATAGAGAAGATATTCCGCGCGGTTTGAAGAACGGAGCTTGTTGGCAATAATCATAATAGAAAATTTAATAGAGTGACAGGTGGAAAATTGTCATACAAGCGTAGCTGACAGCTACAATAACAACAACCCATCCAATTGTTTGGTTGAGCCTAATTATACCACGTACTCCAAAACTCTTCTTGGCTTTTGTGAGAACATAAGTGAGTCCATACCACCACATCATAGCTCCTACCATGATACTTATGTAGCCTACACACATCATCAGAGGTTGATCTGGGATGACAAATGTTAGCATATTGTAGAGTGCTATGAATAAAAAGATAATGAGAGGATTTGAGATAGTAAGAAAAAAGGCCGTAAGGAAATTATGAAAAAGCGTCCCTTTCCCTTTACTATTTTGTGGTGGACGAACAATTTTCTTTGGGTCAGATTGGAGTGTCCAGATACCAAAGAGTAAAAGCATTATTGAACCAACGAGCTTTAGCCAGAAAAGATTGCGCTGATCGTCAATGAAATCCATCATAAACGACATGCCAAACCCCGTCATAAGTGCATAGAAGATATCACTAATGGCTGCACCAGCCCCTGTTGCCATTCCATAATGCTTTCCTTTGCGCATAGTTCGCTGAATACAAAGGATACCTACAGGACCCATAGGAGCAGAGGCAAAGATGCCAATAAGAAGCCCCTTCACCATTAATTGAAAAATACCTATGAAATCTGCAAAAATATCCATTGCAGGTGCAAAGTTACTTCAATATAATCAGACCGCAAAATTAAATGATTGTATCTTAAAGTCTGATTCGTATTTGGTGTGTGATTAGAAACGTGAGTAGGAAGTGTAAAAGCATATGATTTTTTTATTAAAGGATAAAAAGAAGAAAAAAATTTTTGCGAGTTATTTTTAAAAATTGTACTTTTGCAAAGTAAATATTACATAACCAACTTATTTAAACGAATAAAAATACTACGATAATTATGGCAGAGGATTTTGAGAAACCATACGTGATCGGTCTTGATATGGGCGGAACAAATTCTGTTTTTGGCGTTGTTGATCAACGAGGTACAATAAAAGCTCAAACGGTAATTAGTTCAAAGGCTTATCCCGATGTAAATGATTACGTTAAAGCTGCAGTTGAAGCTTTGCAACCCGCATTAGATTTGATCGGCGGTATTGAGTTTGTAAAAGGTATGGGAATTGGTGCCCCCAATGCGAATTTTTATACAGGAAATATTGAAAATGCTCCTAATTTGGCCTGGAGAGGTACTGTACCTATTGCTTCTCTTTTTGAGGAGGCATTAGGTGTTCCTGTACGCGTAACAAACGACGCAAACGCAGCAGCACTGGGCGAAATGACATATGGTATAGCTCGTGGTATGAAGAACTTCATTATGATAACCCTTGGCACAGGAGTCGGTTCTGGCATTGTCGTCGATGGAAATGTCGTTTATGGTTCTGATGGATTTGCGGGTGAATTAGGTCATGCAATTGTTGATCGTTCCATAGAAGCTCGTGTCTGTGGTTGTGGCCGTAAAGGCTGTTTGGGAAACTTATTGTTCTGCTACAGGTGTAGCACGTACTGCACGTTTGATGCTAGAAAGCACTGACGAACCAAGTATGTTGAGGGATTTAAAGCCTGAGGATATTACGAGTTTCGATGTATTTAAAGCAGCAGAAGCTGGCGAGAAAGTAGCAAAAGATATCTTTGATTTTACTGGCCGTATTTTAGGTCAAGCTTGTGCAAACTTTGCTTTGTTTAATGCTCCTGAGGCCTTTATATTCTTTGGCGGATTAATAAAAGCAGGTCACTGGCTCATGGATCCAATAGCTAAAGCTTATGAGGAGAATAGCTTGATGACATATCGCGGTAAGGCCCATCTGCTTGTTAGTTCCTTGAATGGTTCTGAAGCCGCAGTTTTGGGTGCTTCTGCTCTTGGGTGGGAATAATCTTCTACTCTAAATCTGACTCTTTTAGAGTTTTTATATATAATGAGAATCTCATACAGGCAGACTTTCATTGGTCTGTTCATGTGTGAGATTCTTTGTTTTAACTTGAATGATATTTGAAATCTGAAGAACAGGATGAATAACGAAAGAATATTTTGTAATGTCGAAATAATGTTGTAATTTTGCAGCGCTTTTTAGCATAAATCAATTAATTAAATTATTAAACGTATGACAAATCAGTACGAGACCGTCTTCATCTTGACTCCCGTGTTGTCTGAACAACAGATGACGGAGACGGTAGAAAAGTTCAAGGCTTTGCTCACCGAAAAGGGGGCAGAACTCCTGAACGAAGAGAACTGGGGTATGAAGAAAATGGCTTATCCCATTCAAAAGAAATCCACTGGTTTCTATACTCTCCTCGAGTTCAAAGCAGAACCTGAGGTGATAGAGAGACTGGAAGTTGCTTATCGTCGTGACGAGCGTGTGCTCCGTTATCTCACGGTGAAACTTGACAAGTATGCAGCTCAGTACGCAGAAAAGCGTCGTAACAAGTAAATTAAAGGAGGACTAAAGAATGGCACAAGCACAAAGTGAAATCCGTTATTTGAACGCCCCGTCAATCGACGTTAAGAAAAAGAAGTATTGCCGTTTCAAAAAGAGCGGTATTAAGTACATTGACTACAAGGATCCTGAGTTCCTCAAGAAGTTCTTGAACGAACAAGGTAAGATTCTGCCTCGCCGCATTACTGGAACTTCTCTGAAGTATCAGCGTCGTGTTGCTCAGGCAGTTAAGAGAGCACGCCATTTGGCTCTGCTCCCCTTCGTAACAGATTTGATGAAATAATTTAAGGAGGAACAAGACTATGCAAGTAATTCTTAAGGAAAATATTATCGGCCTTGGTTACAAGGACGAGGTTGTAACTGTCAAAGATGGTTATGGTCGCAATTATCTTATTCCTACAGGTAAGGCTATCATCGCAAGCAAATCTGCTTTGAAGGTACTTGAGGAAGAACTCAAGCAACGCGCTAAGAAGATTGCAAAGATTAAGGCTGACGCTGAGGCTCAGGCTGCACAATTGAATAGTATTAAACCTATTTCTATTGAAATGAAGGTTAGTGCTAATGGTTCAACTTATGGTTCTGTAAATGCTACTACCATAGCAGAGGAACTTGGTAAGCAAGGTCTTGAGATCGACCGTAAAATCATCGTCATGAAGGATGCAAAAACGGTAGGTCCTCACACGGCTGTTGTTAAGCTCCACAAAGATGTAGAAGTAGAAGTTCATTTTACAGTAGTTGCTGAAGGCTCTGAAGCTGTGTCTGTAGTTGAAGAAACTGCACCTGCAGCTGAAACTGTTGAGGCTACAGAAGCTCCTGCAGAAGCTTAATCTCACCCCAAAACAAATTTTCCCAATACAATAGCCGTACCTTCTGGTGCGGCTTTCTTTTTTAAACCTATCGGTAGAGAACTATTGTATGTAAATTAATACGTGTTCTCCAGTGATTCTCAAATGAGATATTTTATTCAGTTTTCATATGATGGGCGTAATTATCATGGTTGGCAAGTACAGCCTAATGCCCATTCCGTGCAGGCAGAAATTAATCATGCTTTGTCTACCATATTGCGACAAGAAATTGTAACGACAGGAGCAGGGCGTACAGATGCTGGTGTGTCTGCTAAAATGATGTGGGCACATTTTGATTATACTTGTGAGATAGATGGTGTACAGTTGTCTTACAAACTCAATCGTTTTCTACCAGAAGATATTGCGATCCAGCGTATTGTTCTTGTTGCTGATGATGCTCATGCTCGTTTTGATGCAACAGCACGTACTTATCATTATTTTATTTATCAAGATAAAAATCCTTTTTATAGAGATTTTGCCACTCGATTTAATGGTCCGATTGATTTTGATTTAATGAATAAAGCAGCATCTCTGCTTCTCAATGTTATTGATTTTACTAGTTTCAGTAAAGTACATACGGATACCAAAACAAATAATTGTCGAGTTCAAATAGCAGAATGGAAACAAGTGGATGAAGATCTTTGGCGGTTTGAAATTACTGCCGATCGTTTCTTGCGTAATATGGTTCGTGCCATTGTGGGAACACTTATTGAAGTGGGGCGTGGGCGCATGACACTGGCCCAATTTGAGGAAGTCATAGCTCGTAAAGATCGTTGTGCAGCTGCTGATTCCGTGCCTGGAAATGCACTCTTTCTTGTTGATATTCAATATCCCTATCTCTGATTGTAATGTTTTGGATTCTATTTGCGTTTCTTTCTGCTGCATTATTAGGCTTTTATGATGTTTTCAAGAAACTCTCTTTACGTGACAATGCTGTTATTCCTGTATTAGTGATAAATACAGTAGTGTGCAACTGTCTATTCTTTCCCTTTATCATAGGCTCAGCTGTGGGGTGGATCGTTCCTACAGAATCTTACTTCGTTCCGCAACTAGGAAGTAGTGCCCATTTTTATGTAATCCTAAAGGCCTTTATTGTGCTTAGTAGTTGGATTTGTGGGTATTATGCCATTAAGCATCTGCCTCTTACCATCGTGGGGCCCATAAATGCGACGCGGCCCATTATGACATTAATTGGCGCTTTATTGGTCTTTGGAGAAACTCTTAACTTGTGGCAATGGGGTGGTGTTCTACTTGCAATTTTATCCTGTTTCCTTCTTAGTAGGAGTGGAAAGAAAGAAGGAATCAATTTTAGCCATAATCGTTGGATTCTTCTTCTTGCTTTGGCGGCGATTTTAGGGGCTGTCAGTGGACTATATGACAAATATTTAATGGTCACTATACATCTTGACAAACTCTTTGTGCAGGGATGGTATAATTTTTATCAGATGCTTCTTATGGGGGGGAGTAATGGCTTTCCTTTGGTTACCTCTACGAAAGCGTACAACACCTTTTCATTGGCGTTGGTCAATTGTTTGTATCTCTCTTTTTCTTACTGCTGCTGATCTGGCCTACTTTTATGCTCTTAGTTTGCCAGGTGCTATGATTTCTGTCGTTTCAATGGTTCGCCGTAGTAGTGTATTGGTGAGCTTTCTTTTTGGTGCTTTTGTCTTTCATGAAAAGAATTTGAGGGCTAAATGTTTCGACTTACTGCTTGTCCTATTGGGGATGATATGCCTATATATAGGCACGCGCTGATAGTTGTAAGATAGTTGAGTATTTTCTATTTTCAATCTTTTTATTAAAAGAATTTGTGTGGAGAAAATTCTTTCCAGCGGCCGCGTGTGAAATCCGGGATTTCTATGGGACGACTACCTTCTTGTGCTGAGATTTGTGAAAGTTCTGCAATACATGACCATTCGGCAGCATCATACACGTCAATGTCTAGTGGATGTCTATGTCGTAAACAGTGGATGAGGCGGCTGTCCATCGCATAATTCATTTCGTTTGGGACACCTAATTTCTGTCCTTGAAGCCAACGCAAGGAAGCATCACTTATTTCATACTTTTTTGCTTCCTCTAAAGCTTTGTCACCTACGAGCACTTTGGTTTCCCCAAATTGCAGTGTGGGAACAGGATACTTTTGAGAAAAACCTTTTGTACCACAGATTGTTTGTAAGCGATTGTAGGGGCGACGTGTGTATACATCGAGTTGTAAGATTATACTTTTCCCTTTTACTGTCTTTAGGAGTGTGGTATTTATTTGTCCAGGCTGTGAGGTCATGGAAACAAGATAGTCTAGGCGATCTCCACGATGCAGATTCAATAGCCAACCGATAGGACCTAGGCCGTGGGTAGGGTAAGGGTTGCCACCATGTTTTGCATAGGTTTGCTCCATCCAGTCGTGTTCTGCAATGTTTAGAGAGTGGATATAAGCTCCTTCACAGTGGGTTAGTTCTCCAAATCGACCTTCACGTTGCATTTCGAGGGTGGCTAAAGCAAAGCGGTCGTAACAGCAGTTTTCTGTCATGAAACAATGCCGCCCTGTATGCTCAGCAGTATCCACGAGTTGCCAACATTCTTCTACAGTAGTGGCCGCAGGAACTTCTACTGCCACATCCTTGCCTTGTTGCATAGCATATACCGCCATTTGCGTATGTGAGCTCCAATCCGTACAAATATAAATGAGATTGATGTCTTTTGCTTCACACATCTTCTTCCAGGCGTGTTTTCCGGAGTATTCTTTTGCAGCTTCTCGTCCTTGCTCTTTGAGCAGATTGTTGGCCATAGTGAGTCGCTCCTCGTGGATATCTGCCACTGCGCAAACTTGAGCATGGCGTATGAAGGCATAGCGTTCAAGAGTTTTCATCCCACGCTGTCCCACTCCGATGAGCCCGATACGAATAGATTCTAAAATCATGTTTTTGTGAAGCAAATAGAGAAAAAGAAAGAGCGTATCGAAATGCGACACGCTCCTTGTTATTTGTTTGTGCTAAGTAGTAACCGCGAATTACTTCTTAGATGCACGGCCGTAGCGGCTCATGAACTTATCAACACGTCCTGCAGTGTCGACGAGCTTGCTCTTACCAGTATAGAAAGGATGTGAGCTACTGGAGATTTCCAACTTAACTACGGGATAAGTCTCGCCTTCGAACTCAATAGTGTCGTTCGTCTTTGCAGTAGAGCGAGAGAGAAACATATCACCGTTACTCATGTCCTTGAAAACAACTGGACGATAGTTCTCGGGATGAATACCTTTTTTCATTTTGCTATAGCTATTTTATTATTTTCAAATGTTGGTAACACTTGTGTAATGGTCGAATCGAGCGCAAAATTACAACTTTCTCTTGTATTGGCAAATCTTGCTAAAGAAAATTTGTATCTTCGCCCCGAAATGAGACAACTTATTATATTCTTCTTCCTGATTTTTGCCGGTGAACTGCAAGCGCAGTCCATTGATAGTATTTTCGTTTCTGTCCCCAAAAAGTATTTGCCTTTGCTCGAAGAAGCCGAGCGGCTCAATCTTTTGGATTTATATAATTATAAGATGAAGGCTGAGACTGAAAATTCTTTTGGAGGGCGCACACTAATGGTGGAAAAGGATAGCGACTATGTTGGAGTACAACTCACAGAGGTAAGTTCTTGGGAACTAAAACGTTTGTATAATCTTGTTCCTGATGCAGAGGGTAATGGTTGGGAGCAAGATCCCTTTTATGCTGTTACTCACACGATAACAGCAGGTGCCAAGTCTAGTCGTATTTATTTTTTCGACACGCAATGGCACCAGATATATCCGCCTTTTCCCCTAGTTCGTCTTGACAACTTTTGGGTGGATAATAAGGAACTTTCAATAGTACGTCTCGATGAACTGAAAAGAATTCTGCAAACTCCAAGTGTATATTTACATTGGGATGCTAAAATGAGTGTGCTTACTTATGCTGTTTCACTTGAAGCTCTTCCGCTCGATGACGCAAAAGATGCTGCAACCTGTTTGCATCCGATTCGATATGAATGGACAGGACAAAGTTTCGTTGAAATACCATGAGTGTTTTGGTAACTCTGATATACAAAATCGACTATTTATACTTAATAAACAAAGCAGCTATGCATGATTTCTTTTTCGTAGGTTCTAAATAAATTGCCTCTAATTTCCTTATGCAAAAAAGAAAAAGTAAATTTGCAACGTTTAGAAAAGAAGATTGTAATTCATTTTAATTAAATAACTTACTATTATGGCAGTTAGCTACAAAGATTTAGGCCTCGTTAACACCCGTGAGATGTTTAAGAGAGCCATCAATGGCGGTTACGCTATTCCTGCATTTAACTTCAATAATATGGAGCAGTTGCAGGCTATCATCACTGCATCCAGCAAACTCAAGAGCCCGGTAATCCTTCAGGTTTCCAAAGGTGCTCGTAACTACGCCAACCAGACTCTTCTGCGCTATATGGCACAGGGAGCTGTTGAATATGCAAAGGAACTTGGTTGCAACCATCCTGAAATCGCTCTTCACCTTGACCATGGTGATAGCTTCGAACTTTGCAAGAGTTGTGTAGATATGGGCTTCTCTAGCGTTATGATCGATGGTTCTTCTCTGCCTTATGAGGAGAATATCGCTCTGACAAAGAAGGTTGTTGAGTATGCGCACCAGTTCGATGTAACAGTAGAAGGTGAACTTGGCGTTTTGGCAGGTGTAGAAGATGAAGTTGCTGCTGAAGAAAGCCACTACACTCGTCCCGAAGAAGTTATCGACTTCACAAAGCGTACGGGAGTTGACTCTCTCGCGATTTCTATCGGTACTTCTCATGGTGCTTACAAGTTCAAGCCTGAACAGTGTACTCGCGATCCGAAGACAGGTCTTCTCGTTCCTCCTCCTTTGGCTTTCGACATCCTCGATGACATTATGAAGGAACTTCCTGGTTTCCCCATCGTGCTTCATGGTTCTTCTTCTGTTCCTCAGGAGTATGTTGATATGATTAACTCTAACGGTGGCAAACTTCCTGATGCAGTTGGTATCCCCGAGGAGCAACTTCGTAAGGCAGCTAAGAGCGCTGTTTGCAAGATCAATATCGACTCTGACTCTCGTCTTGCTTTCACTGCAGCAGTACGCAAGGTGTTTGCTGAGAAACCAGGTGAATTCGACCCACGTAAGTATTGTGGTCCTGCACGCGACCTCATGATTGAACTCTACGAACACAAGATTAAAGAAGTTCTGGGTTCTGAAAATAAACTTGCTCAGCTCGACTAATTTTAGTTGACTTATTATTATCACTTAAAGCCTCGACTTCTTTCATAGAAGTTGAGGCTTTCTTCTTTTGCAATTACAAAGATAAGATTAAAGGAACTTACACATTTTTTAGGACAGTAATTTATAGGCGTAATGGACATTTGGTAGGCTGAAACCTCTCGGAACGCTTTTATTTACTACCTTTGCAACATTTGAAAACCTATGAATAAAAAACTGTATCTTCTGTAATAGCTCAAATGTTAAAAAGAATGGGCATCGACGTTCTGTTTAGATGTATTCCTGCAAGGATTGTGGTAGACAATTTCAAGGTGGTCTGCTATTTCTCTATGGAATGACTATCTGACAGCAAATCGAACGATTTCTGCTCTATCCTCTCTTTATAAATGTTCAGAGCGAACCATACGACGTAGGTTGAGCTTAGTAGTAGATAGCTTTACTTCTACTTACCCCAAATCTGCAGTAATAATATTGGAGAACATTTGGTGTGATGCTGTTTCAGGATGCTTCATCAGGAAAAATACTTTATCGCAAGTTTGTCAAAAACGAAACTAACAGAGATTATCTTGATGGACTTCGGTATATTGCGGAGCGTGGAACTGTGATAAAAGCAGTGGTGTGTGATGGGCATGTAGGACTTTTACAAGCTATAAGTTTCTGCCCCGTACAAATGTGTCAATTTCACCAATTTCGAATAGTTAGAAGACTCCTTACTAACAATCCACACTTGACTGCAGACGTTGAACTATTGGCATTAATGAGAAGGATGTTCTCTATGAGAAAAGAAGAGTTTATAACCGCTTTTGATAAATAGTGTGATAAATGGAAAGAGTTCCTAAATGAATGAACTCTCCTAATCTCGGGTAAGACAACTTATACACACAGAAGACTGAGAACGGCAAGACGTTCTATTAGGACACATCTGCCATGGCTCTATACGTGTGAGGATAGGCTACATTTGCACGTCTCTATAATGGTCCTGGTTATAAAGGTAATAAATATGATACCAAAATGGCTGAAAATTATAAGATCTTTTCAGCGGATCCATTTAAGGGATACAAAGAATCTGAAATTAAAATGCCCTCAAGATAATTTAAACTAAATAATAAAGAAGAGTATGAAATTAATAAAAACGTATTTTTCTCATTCTAATGATTTTTATCTATAGGAACATTCTTGTATTGCAAAGGTAAAAAGTCTAAACACAAAAAAAGCAATATGAGTCAAGTTTATATTGCTACAGTTGACACAGCCTCAATTGACAATAATAAAATAACTTTACCAGAACAAATTAAACTGTATTTAAATGATAGTAGAAAGAGTAATTTAAGAAACTCTTTTGTAAAAATAGATACAATTGTCTCAGGAGAGAATACTTTCTTACATATAAGAAAAAGATGGAGGAATTCTATTTAATAAATTAAATCACATATCACTTATGTGTGATAAAATGTACAAGAGTTATTCAGATCACTCTTTTATCGAGGACATAGAACTATTTTTCATATAGGAAGGACAATTTCGTAAGTTTTCTGTATTCCGTTATAGACGAAGGGTTTCATAGGGGCTACAGTGAGAAGCCTTTTACTTTTATTGTTAGGAAAGGCAATGTATATCAGGTTAACCTTATAACTACACCTATGGTACAAAAAGTCATAAATAAAAAGATACTGAGCTTTCCTAAATCTCTTCGTTCTAGATTCGAAATGAAAGAGTTTTATGGCTTCTGCCTTATTTCTGGTAATATTTGTATTCGGCCGATAGCTTACTCTGCACTCGATGATGATGGTGGAGATTGGATCAAAATCCCTTTATTCAAGTGAGATTAAATTTTCATTAGTTAAATGTGACCAGATTTTAAAAGAAATATCAGATTTAACTAATTGACATAAGGTTCAATGAGGTAAGATATTGGATAGATGAAGAGTTTTGATACTTATTAATAGTGGCGTAATGGACATTTGGTAGGCCAATTTATACTATATTGACTTGCGTAAATATCCTTATCGCGTTTGAAAATACAATAAAGATGTCAGCTGACAAAATAAGGATGTCAGCTGACGCGCTTATTGTATTTTTAGGAGTAATAATTGCGAATGTTTCTTTCTTAGGCTTACCTTATTATTTGCCGAAGGAACTCTTATTTTTGATCTAAAATGAATTTTTCTACTACGTGGGCAACACCATCTTCTTCGTTGGAGTAAGTGACGTAGTTAGCTTGTTTCTGAATCTCGCTTGGAGCATTGGCCATTGCAACACCTAGACCTGCAAAGTTTATCATACTTAGATCGTTATAGTTATCGCCACACGAAATGATTTCTTCAGATTGTATGTGTAGTTCTGTGATAAGCCGGTTGAGCGATGTCGCTTTGTCGATACCTACGGGTACACATTCGAGGAAGTAGTCCGCAGAACGATATATATCTATCTTTCCTTTTAGTTGTTCAGCCAATTGTAGTTCTAATTTATGAAGAGGAGTGGGAGCTCCCACAATGAGACATTTATTAATAGGATATTCAATTTGTTGGAGAAAATCACTTGCTTCCTCTACTTTCATCTTGTTGATAGAAGCTTCAATTTGAACGTATTGATCTGTCTTTTTTGTTGCAAGAATACCCTCACCCTTATAAGTTAGAATTTCCAATCCTGCTTCACGGCTGCTATAGTAGAGTTTTGGGACAAGATTCTGATCGAGCGTTTGTTCAAAGACTACCTTATTGTTCCTACAATCAATAATACGCCCACCGTTAAAGGCTAGAATATAACCTTCAAAGCGTGGTAGTTCCAATTCTTCAGCGATTGCTGTGATGCCGTAAGTGGGACGGCCTGATGCGAGAACAACTTTGACTCCTTCTGTTTGAGCTTTGATCAGTGCTTCTTTTGTGCGTGGTGTTATTTCTTTTTTATCGTTGGTTAGTGTCCCATCTAAGTCAAGAACGATTATTTTATATTTCATCTTTGTATTTTGTATCTTGTGTTGAGCCGTGTTCAAGAAAGTTGTCTTACTCTTTTTTACAGCGTTAAATAATTTTGGCGTTTTAAAACGCATCGCTATAGCCTCTTGCTCTGTGGAGAATATTCTAATTCTTCGTTATTTTCTCTACTTTTTCTGTAATTATAGGTTGAGTATTGCTTAGGAATGGAGGAAATTCGGAATTCTTCTTCACTTTGTTGTTTCTAAAAATTAGATGGTGAACACTTTTAGCATATACCAACGGAGTATCGAAGGTATCAAAAAGATTATTTTCTATAGAAATGCGATTATGATAGTAGTTACGCTGATTCTTGAGTTCAGGAATTTCAGGATAGATGGAAATAACCGCATTAGTAAATTGGTATCTGCTTGTAAGCGCGTTGATGAAACGATTTCTTCGAATGACTATATTGTTCACTGGGCCACTTTCGTACCATCCATTGGCATCGCCACTGAGAAGAATTGCTGAACCTGACGTATGATCGAAAAGATTTTTTTCACACAGAGTATATTGAGGACTACTGAAGAGTGCGCCGCGGGCACGATTGTTGCGTATCGTATTACCCGAAAAAACGATAGAAGGAGTCCATTTGAGGTTTTCTATACAATCTGCTTCTGCAGGTATTGGGTCGCGAAAACTGATGAGAAAGCTCTTCATCCCTTGCAGTGTTACGGCATCTTGTGGGCGGATTGCCGTGATAACATTTGTTTGTACAGAGTCGAGTGTGGTGGAGTTGATGAAGCGAACACTATCGCCCGTGTTTCCCCAATTAAAGCCATAGGCTTGACTGTGCATAAAAGCACAAATTGCAGTGTGATCATCCTTGCGTTGAAGGATACGGAGATATACTCCATGTACGTTGATAGCATCGTCCATCATGCCCTCATACATACCTTTGCGTGAGATGATTTTTCCACGGCATTGAGAAAAATGAGTGGCATCTGCTTGTGTGGAGAAATAGCGCCCGTTGGACGGATATACATTAAAACCATGGAGGATTATATCTGTACAACGTTGTGCGATAAGTCCCATTCCCCACGCATAGTTAACAGTAACATTTTGAAGTTTTGTATTCTTACTCTCGTTAAGAAAGACACCTGGGCACGGGCGATAATAGTTGCGCATTGCTACAATATTCCCAGTTTTGAGTCGCAAGTCTTTCCAATTAGGAGCATAAAAGTATTCTCCTTCTTGACAGCAATTAAGAAGATTTATGCCTAAATCGCCAGTGTTATAAAGAATGTGGCGTGTCTCTTTGTCAAAGCCTATACCCCATGCAAAATGAGAACGCCAGTTTTCTCCCTGTGTTTCAAAATACCCTTGTTCTGTAAAGAGCCACTGATAATCTTTCGTATTGCGGGAAAAAAGTGAGAGTTTAAAGCGAATACCTGTGGTGTCACTTTTAATGATTTCTACTTGTTCTATTTGTGGGTCAACAAAATCAATCGAAAAGTTTTTTAATGTGACATTCTCACAATAGTTCAAAACAATTGGGAGTAAGGCTCCTTGAAAGAGAAACTGCGCCCCACCTCCATCAATTGTAAGATTTTCATAGTGATTTAGGTAGAAAACAGCCTTGCGTAAAGGCTGTTGGTCATGATTAGAAATAAAGCATTCTATCTCTGGAGCTTCTTCTAAGCGAAAGTTATAGGTACCTTTATTAAAGCGAAGAACAATTTTATCTTTATCTCCCAATTTAGGCGGATGGCTTTGGAGGAACTTAGTTAAGGCAGCTGTGTTGTCAGTGTTGTTTGGGTGAATACCAAAATGCTTCATATGATATACCACTTTGCGTGCCATCACGGGGAAGCACAAAAGAAGAAAAAGGGAAAAAACGAGAGTCTTTTTCATTTTGAATTAAAGAGATAATATTATAAGCTGACAGGACAGAGTTAGTATATGTATGTTACATTTTATTGATTCTGTCCTTCTGCCTCAATGCGAAGAATCCCGCCTGTTTCAGGAGAAAAGGTGATGTGCGTATTCATTTTTTTATTAAATAAATCGCCTCCAAGATGTTCAATACGTCCGAGTTGAGCTACAGGTGTTTCTAAATTAGTATATATTTGTTTGTCATCAAAAATCTTCACCTGAACTACAGCAGGGACAACGTATCGTACGTCTTCTTCTTGCTTTTTCTGTGTAGTTTCAACTACTTGAGGAATATTTTCACAAGATGTCATACTAATGTAGATGGGCTGGCCATCAGCATCATCTTGATTGAGGAGTCCTTTTGGGGACGAAAAACGGCAGAGCACGCTATTTTTGATAGGAGTATTTAGTATGCAATTTACTGTACTGACGCGAGTTTCAGAAGTGTGAGTTCCTAGGAAAAGTTTTAAAAGTCCAGCTTCTTGTTTGTCTAGGCTTGCCATCATTAGTTTTAATTGCTCACCATCTTGCGGCATAAAATCAGCCTCTCCTTTAGCCAATGCTAAACGACTATCACGAATATTGAAAATTTCTTCGGCTGCAAGTTGTGCAAGTTTGTCGATATTCCCAGCAGCAAGCATTTCCTGTGTTCCGAAGTTCTCAGCAGAGTCTGCAATGAGTTTCGTAATAGAAGGTTGCGTAAGTTCTCCAGGTAATCGTACAGAAGTGTTTATTCCTAGTAAAATCCCATCGCGCGTGAGACTTACAAGAGGAGCAGAGCTACGCGGCTTTAGTTTGATTGTATAGGCTTGGCTCTTATCGGGCGTACCATAGGGTTCGATGCGTATATTCTGAATTGTCCATTCATCATAAGCCTCTCTCACCACATTGTTCTGACGTAGATATACTTCTGCATATGCAGCTAAGCGCCCAGGCTTGTATGAAGTGCGCGTCATTGTTACGACAATGTGAAAAGCTGTTTTAGGTAGAAAGTAAGTAATGCCATTTTCAGTTATTCCTGGTTGATAGGGGGTTACTTCTGTCTGTGCCTTTAATAAAAGAGTGCAGAAACAGCCGAGAAAAAAAACGAAAATCTTTTTCATTTTAAAATTAAAAAATCTGGTGAAGGCAAGTCCTCTGTGTCTCTGGTTGAAAGTTGTAAGAAGGCTTCAGGTATAGCCTCAATAATATCGGAAGCAATGAGTGAAGTTTCCCCCAGTTTGCTAGCTGCAATGTCGCCTGCCAATCCGTGTATATATACTCCCAATCTGCAAGCTTCTGCTTGTGTGTATTTTTGTGCTAATAGAGCGCATATGATGCCTGTAAGAATATCGCCACTGCCTGCTGTTGCCATCCCGCTATTGCCTGTGGAATTAAAGAAAGTTTTGCCTTCAGGCGTACAAATCGCAGTGAAATGCCCCTTAAGAATGATAAAGAAGCTGTATTTATCGCCATTTCCTGTGCCTCAGTCAGTGCAGAAAAGGAGTCATTGCAATGAGAGCCTATGCGTTGCATTTCTCGAAAATGCGGTGTAAGAATTGCATCAGACGGTATTTGTTGTATCCATCCTTTATGATCGGCCAAGATATTAAGGCCATCTGCATCAATAACTAAAGGAATGCGAGTGCGTCTCACCTGTTCGATAAATGCTACAGCTGTGTCGTGGTTCGTTCCGAGGCCTGGACCTATAGCTAAAGCTGTATAGTCATCTGTGTTGATAGGCGAAGAAAAATGTTTCTCATGACTATCGAGATTTAATACTGCTTCTGGGACAGCTAATTGTAAGATGTCGTTATTGCGAAGAGGGGTTCTAACAGTGACTTTTCCTACACCGCTACGAAGGCAAGCACGCGTTGCAAGAATTGCGGCACCAGCCATTCCATATGTACCTGCAATAAGAAGAGAATGGCCGAATGTTCCTTTGTGTCCGAAAGGATCGCGCTTTCGTATAATATTCTTAATGTCTTCTTTGTCCGTGAATTCGTAGTTGGAGTCTAATCCCTTACTTTTTCCATCTGAAAGACCTATATCTGCTACTATTAGCTTACCCACAAATTCATGGTTGTCAGCCATCAGTTGAGCTATCTTGGGAGCACCAAAAGTTATAGTTGTATTTGCTCTTACGATATGGTTGCGTACATTCTGTGCGTTGTTCTCGCACATAAGTCCAGAGGGCATATCAATGCTAACAATGTGAGCTGAAGAGGCATTGAAGAATTGTACCAAAGCTCCAAAACCTCCATTAAGCGGCTTATTGAGCCCCGTTCCAAAAAGCCCATCAATGATAACGGTATTTTCAGAAAGCTGCGGAGGCTCAAATTTTTCAGTAATTTCTGTAAAGTTTACATTAGGGCATTCAGCCAATCGGTTGCGATTAGCTTCACAGTTGCTACTTAGTCCTTTGCCAATGTTGAAGAGATAAGCTGTGACGGTATTACCTTCTTTTGCTGCTAACAAACGAGCCACAGCTAAGGCATCCCCACCATTATTGCCTGGTCCTGCAAAGATAACGTAGTGAGAATAGTTAAGGCTCGAAAGGTATAAGCTTACATATTGAGCAGCACGTTCCATAAGATCAATTGATTTTATATCCTGTTCTTGAATGGTGGCTGCATCGATGTCAGGCAACTGTTGTTGAGAAAAAATCTTCATACTTTAATATTGGACGTATCAGTGAAATGCGATTCTTTTTAGTATTTAGAAATTCCACCAGTGCTTTTTCTTGCGTGGTTCTTTTCTTGAAACATGACCGAGTTGTTCTTCAATGTACTGCTCGTAACTTATGTGACGAGAAATCATTTGATAAATGGCTCCCCAATCGGGTAATCCACCTACATTACGATCGTCTATGAAACAATCTACTTTGAGTTTTCTACTATAATGTTTGTTCGATTTTCGCTCTGCATCATGATCTTCTGTATTATCCTCATCTAGATATCCATTAACAGCATAAAAGCGAACACCATGTTCTGCACACCAATCGATCGCTTCTTGCTGGAGCTCTCCCTCACGAACGGTCCACAGGATGAGCTTATGCCCATCTTGCATAAGCTGGCGAAGTGTGGCAGTGGCGAAAGGAATTTCTTTTCCAATAGCTGGATAACGGTGCTCAACGATTGTACCATCAAAATCAACTGCTATAATCATACTAATCTCTTGTTTTATTATTTCTAATCTTAATATTTTTGTTCTGTATAGGGGGTTATCCTTATTTTTGAAGGAGCAGCCTTAATGTGGATATAGGCTCGAAAAGGAGATAGTTTGCTACCCCTTGCTGCTTTCACAAAACTCTGTCCTTCATTGCCTAGGAAATAGGACTCGTCTGTCTGGTTTACCTGTAGTGGTTGGTAGTTGCTTAAGAAAGCTGCATTAGAATCCGTGCCTGTGATAAAATCTCCACCTGTATTTGTTAGGATAAGTGTTGCTTTTGCTCCAGTACTCCGAATGATGACAGGTACGTTAGCTGTTATGGTGTTTGTGGGAGTAAATTTTAATTGGTTATCGGCATAGCCTTGTAACTCTTCTGCTTGAAATCCTTCTGGTACATTTGCGGTGAAAGGAATACATAGTGTCTCCCAATTCTTATCGATAAATTGGCGTGAGTAAGTTAGTTGTCCTGCATCGGTATTAATACATTTTTTTACGCTTACTTCCGACTTATCTGTGAGTGTTCCTCCTCTGACCAGTTGTTTATATGTAGCTGTTAAAGTCCAGCTTGATGGAATGTTACCAATTTGATTATCCGCGATATAAATGATTTGATTTGACGTCTTACTTTTTTTATTGAAAGATTGTGGATAACGTGGTAAGGTAATATGCGATAGGTCTAAATTGTACCCTTCTTCCCATTCTATGTTGGCCAAAAGACTTGAACTCCAACCTCCTTGTAGTATACGACTACCGTCTTTGATCTCACTCGTGGGTGGATTTTGCACATTTCTGAAAAAGCAGGTATTACCATCTTGACTTCTACTGCTTAGAAAGAATTTTCCATCTTTCTCCAAAAGAAAGCGAGGACTAGCTTCAAGTGTTGCTATTCTTCCATTTAGGATTTGCCACAGACTTTCTTCTTTTCCATTGGTGAGATTATATTGTAGGTGTGCTTCCGCAGTATTCATAAGCATGAAATGCCCATTATCTACTTTTGCTGTCCACACTGAATAATTACTAGGGGCCAAGCTACCATCGCTGAGCAGAATATCTGAGATATCGACTGATGGAGCCTTATGTAAAAGATAATTGTGTGTTGAGGTTATAGCAACGTGTTGACCATTAGTAGGTAGTGTAGCTTCGCCTTTTTTATCTTCTGCAGGGCCAGCATATTTATAGAGTAAGACGCCTGGTTTATCTGCTCCTGTTTCCGTGAAATTACCGAAATAAGAAGAGTTGGTATCATAGACAGAAAGCCCTATGAAGCGTTCTTTATCAGTGTTGTTATAAATACGAAATCGATTCCCCTCATACACCTTAATTTCCCATGATTTTCCATTATTGGCATCACAGAGATAAAGATCTCTAGCTTTTGCAGAAAGAGCATTTTCTTTGTCAGATGTAAGGATTAGGAAACCTTGAGCTTTCGCATTGAGGGTCCAAACTTCAGAAGCGTTTTTAGGAGAAAGAATAGTGGGGGTACCATTGGGAATGAAACGAGCTTGCAGTTTGCTTTTGTTTCCCTTATTTGTCATGATGTAAAGGCTTTCGTCTTTTGAGTCGGTACCTCCTATAAGGATAAAAGTCCCATCTTGTAATTCGTCTAGCGAGGTGACTCGGACAAATGTTGCAGACGAAAAGTCAGGAATACCTTTCGTCTGTGCAAGAATAGGACTGCATAAAAATAGCAGAACTACTAGAATCTGATATAGCTTAATAAACATTCTTTTTTAATTCTCAATGAGTTTTAGCAGATATTGTCCATACTCGTTTTTCTTCATTGGTTCAGCAATTTCTTGCAATTGTTCTGCTGTAATCCATCCCATCTCATAGGCAATTCCTTCTACGCATCCAACTTTTAATCCCGTACGTTTTTCAATGACCTCTATGTAGGTACTTGCCTCGCTGAGTGAGTCGTGAGTTCCAGTATCCAACCATGCAAATCCTCTGCCAAGTGTCTGAACCATCAGTTCATTGTCTTTGAGAAAGCGTTCGTTGACAGTGGTAATCTCTAATTCCCCACGCTTTGAAGGTTTAATGGTTTTTGCCACACTGACAACCTTATTGGGATAGAAATAGAGTCCTACTACTGCGTAATTCGATTTAGGCTGAGCTGGTTTCTCTTCAATGCTTACAGCTTTACCCATTTCATTAAATTCTACAACGCCGTAGCGCTGTGGGTCATTAACATGGTAGCCAAAAACTGTAGCTTTATTTTCTTTTTCTGCATTGTGAACAGCTCCAACAAGGAGCTGACGAAAATCGTTGCCATGGAAGATGTTATCACCTAAAACAAGGCATACACTATCGTTTCCAATAAATTCTTCGCCAATGATGAAAGCTTGTGCTAATCCATCGGGATTCGGCTGTTCAGCATAACTGATATTTATGCCGTAAGAGGAACCTTCTCTTAAGAGCCGTTTGAATCCTGGAAGATCCTGAGGTGTGGATATAAGCAATATGTCGCGTATTCCTGCAAGCATTAACACGGAGATAGGATAGTATACCATCGGCTTGTCGAAAATGGGTAGAAGTTGTTTGCTAATACCTTTAGTGATAGGATAGAGGCGAGTACCACTACCGCCTGCAAGAACAATTCCTTTCATAGTTTTGAGAATTATCTATTTCCGCAAAGTTAAAATAAAAATGATGAAGAAAAAAAGGAATCCTATTTTTTGTACTTCTGTATGGTAAAAATAAGAGCGATAACAAAAGTTTATTTGTATAGGAATTTGGCTGAAAAGCGTTATGTTGGACTTGATCTATAGAAGTTGGAGTTTAAAAAAATTGCTAATCAACTATTTTATAAGTTGTGAAAATATTGATGTTTTTAACAAAGAGATATCTATTTGTCAACTTTATTGTTGTGGCCTTGATATAAAAAGAATATCACAAAGAGGTACTAATGGAATATATTGTGGGTTTAGATATGATAAGAAGGGGATGGATTAGATAGAATTATCTTATCCTATTCTTCTTCACGGAGTATTTATCCTTATCGTGCTTGAAAATACAATAAGAGTGTTGGCTGGCCCAATAAGTGCGTCGGCAGATATCCTTATTGTATTTGAAAATAGAATAAGGATATTTTAGTTAATCTTGAGGCGAAAACTCTTGGATGCCATTGTAGATTGCCCAGCTTTCTATCTCTTTGGTTTCTATGTGAAACCGTAGTAAGAATAATAAAACGCCTCGGCAGATAAAACTGTGAGGCGTTTTGTAGTTATTTTATAGCCTTATTTCTTAATAAGGAAGAGAGTTACAAGTGTTGTTGCAAATGAAGCTATTGAAATCCAAGTTCCAACCTGTGTCAAACTATTTGCGTTATTTGTAGATTGGTTTGCTTTGAACTTATTTGGCTGAGCCACTACGACATCGTTTTGGCGAAGATTATAGACAGGAGAGTTCATAAGGTCTTTAGAACGAATATCAACGTAGTAGGATTTTGTTTCGTTGCCTTCTTGCCGTAGCACAAGAATGCGATCGCGTCGAGCAGTGATATTGAGGTCGCCTGCTCCTCCAAGTGCCTCTAACAGAGTAATATTGTCTCGACCAATCTGAATGCGTCCAGGATTCTTTACATCACCAAGAACAGTTATGAATTGATCATAGGCACTGAGGGTTACCACTGCATCGTTGAGAATGCCGTTGCGGAAAAGATTTTGAATTTTAGCTGCAGCATCAGAACGTGTGAGTCCACCAATTTTAATGCGCCCCATACACGGAATATCAACTTCTCCGTGTTCGTCGATAGTATAGAGCGACACTTGATTGTTTTGACGAGCCGTTGCCGATCCCACTTGTTGTTGTGCAACAACGAGATTGTAGCGTAGAGCCTGTTCGGGAGTTGCAGCACTGCTTACGATTATACTAACCTTATCGCCCGGTTGCAGTTTCATTGCTTCAACAGTTTGGGTGGAGAAGCTTTCACCATTTTGCAAATCTTGAAAATAGACAATTTTTTCCTGCGTGCGGCATGAAGAAAATAATGCCAGCACCACTGTAATAAGGAGTAAGAAACGATTCATTATGGATTAATAGCTTTATTTTATACTATAAGTCGTGAAATTGTTGCAAAGTTAGGATAATAATTTTAATTTGCCATAAAAACTTATCTTTTTACATGTTCGAAACGAAGAAGAGGGCAGCCTCATAGACTGTCCTCTTCTCAATGAGTGTGCAAAGGAATTTCCTATTTCTTTTCTGTGGCTTTTACCTTAGAAGTCTTTTGCGTCGTAGCCTTGCTCTTTGCAGTTGACTTTTTGGAATCTGCTGTTTTTGTCTTTGCTTTTTTTGTTGTTGCGTTCTGTTTTTTATCTTTCACAACTTTTGTTTCAGTAATAGGTGTTTCTGCGTTGCCGCCAGCTTCAAATTTAGCTAACATTAAGCGGAATTTTTCTAGCTCTCGGTCTTTTCGCTCAAGTTCTTCTTCTTGATTCTTGATAGTCGTGAGTAGTGGATCCAATTCTTCGTTTTCAATGTCAGGATAAAGACTATCGACGCGCGCAATAAAGTCGCCAAGAATATTCATATAGTTGGTAAATGCATCATAAGGCGAGTCGTAAATGCCTCTATAGCCTCCGTAGCTATTTGCTTTAGTTGACATGAAGCGTAGATTGTTGGATGCTTGCAGATAATCGAAATCTTGTTGTAAACGGCGATTCCGGCTAATGCGAACACGGTCGGCGATGCTATAGAGCTTATCGAAAGCTTCTTGTTGCATAATATTGCCTAACCATGGAGACATATCGCGTTCTTCGTCTACCCAGCTAGTTGGATATTCCACAATGAGATCTCCAGAGGATTTTACTTTACTTACAATTTCAGACGGTGTGGAGAATGTAATACCACGCTGACGGAATTGTTCAGGAAGCGCTTTGAAGAATTCAAGGATATTGCTGTTGAGTGGTTGGAAGATACCTAGTGCACAAAGTTCCATAAAAATATTTACAATCTGTTCTTCTTCTGGAAGTTGTGCAATCCAATTCGCATACTTATCCGCAAAGAGTGGATATTGACTCCAACTAGAGTCGTTGAAACGAGAACTAATGTCTTCGGACAAACTATAGTCGCGGAGAAGAAGCTTTAATTTAGGATTGCGGCAGCAATTGTAAACAAAATGAGGACTCTTCCAGCCAAGTACATGTTTGGCTCCTTCCGCCAGCATAGCGTTAAAGCCCATTTCTGCAACTGTTTCACCTATCTCGTCATCGTAGACCAAACAAGAGTTGCGGAACACTTTTGGTTCTTGTCCAAAGAGTGTTTTTATTTTACGGCAAAGATGACGAACCTCAGTTATGAAGCTTTCTTTGTTTTTTAATGAAGAGAATCCGTGCGAATAAGGTTCTGCGAGGAATTCAACGCAACCAGTTTCGTTGAGTTCTTGTAGTAACTCAAGCACTTGTGGTGCATGGTTTTCTAACTGTTCTATAGCACAGCCTGACAAAGAAATGGCACATTTGAAGAAACCCTTATTCTTGTTGGCCATTTCAATGAGCGTTTGTAGAGCTGGAATATATGACTTTTCTGCTGTTTCAGTAATGGAACGCTCATTCTCATAATCGTCATAATAGTAATGGTCTGTACCGATGTCGAAGAAGCGATAGCGCTTCAGGTGGATATTCTGGTGGATTTCGAAATATAAGCAAATGGTTTTCATTTTTGTATGCTGCTAGATTATTTGTTAAGGAGATTCTGGTAACAATTATAGATGCGTTGACCCACCTTTTCCCAGGTGATTTCATCAACCTCAATCTTTCCCTCTTCTGCCAGATACTCATGGAGGGAATTATTGGTGCAAATTGAATATATGGCATCGGCCATGGCGTGAATATCCCAATAATCTGTCTTGATACATGTTTTTAGGATTTCAGCACAGCCGCTCTGTTTGCTAATGATGGAAGGAACGCCACATTGCATTGCTTCGAGTGGTGAGATTCCGAAGGGTTCAGAAACAGAAGGCATGACATATACATCACTGTCTCTAAAAACTTCATACACCTGCTTACCTTTCATAAATCCAGGGAAGAAAAAGCGATCTGCTATACCATGGGATGCCACTAAATTAATCATTTCTTCCATCATGTCGCCTGAACCAGCCATGCAGAAGCGTATGTTGCGTGTACGGTTTAGTACAAGCGCAGCAGCTTCAACGAAGTATTCTGGTCCTTTTTGCATGGTGAGACGTCCAAGGAATGTGACCACTTTGTTTTCTTTTCTTTGAAAGGCTTACGCTGGTTAACTATGTCAAGGATATCTTGTTCCAACGGGTATACAGCATTGTGCATAGCAATGCACTTGGCTGGATCTTGATGGTAGTGATCTATAACAATCTGGCGAGTAAGTTCACTGACGCACATTATGCAATCGGCATGGTCCATCCCATCTTTCTCAATGTTGTAAACCGTAGGATTTACATTTCCGCGACTACGATCAAAATCTGTAGCATGCACATGGACGACAAGGGGTTTGCCACTTATGTTTTTGGCATGAATACCTGCTGGGTAAGTCAGCCAATCGTGTGCATGTATAATATCGTACTTTTGTTGGCGGGCGATGACTCCTGCAACTATAGAGTAGTTGTTGATTTCATCGTATAGATTACTCGGATATTTTCCTGAAAATTCGATACAACCCAAATCGTCAGTCATCCGGTAACTGAAATCGGCATAAATGTGGTCACGAAGCGCATAGTAAAGCTGTGGATCCATCTTGTCTCCAAGGCGTTGCTTGACATAATCATAGTCGACATCTTTCCAGACAATGGGGGTTTCACTCATTCCTATGATATCCATAAAACTCTTGTCTTCATCGCCCCAAGGACGAGGAATACAGAAAGTTATATGTGTGTCTGGCTGTAGGGAAAGTCCTTTGGTGATGCCATAGCTTGCTGTGCCTAAACCTCCGAGGATATGTGGGGGGAAATTCCCAACCGAACATTAATACATTCATTGCGTTATAGTTGATAAAGCTAGACTTTTTATTTATATCTTCTTAGTAATCTTCTTCTTCCAAGACTCGAAACTTTTCTACAAGATGCAGTGCTGTTAAAATACCACTGACATTCATTGCAAAAGAGATGGCACCACGGCCACTAAAACGAGGATTTCCATCAAATAGTTCAGGAATAGTTCCGATGCAGTGATAGAAGAGTTCTTCTTCAAACCCAATGAGTTGTCGTTCGATATAGTTAACTCCGCTCATTTTGTAGACTTTGAGGTAGGCTTTGAGATAGAACCCTGTTAGCCATGGCCATGCAGTACCTTGATGGTATGCGTAATCGCGCTGTGTTTGCTTGCCTATATACATAGGATTGTAACCTCCACTCTTAGGAGAGAGTGAGCGGATGCCTTTAGGTGTTACGAGTTCCTTTGTGCAAACATCTAAAACAGTCTTTCGTTCTTTTATGTTAAGTGGAGAGTATTCCAAAGCAATAGCAATCAACTGATTGGGACGGACACTCCAATCCATCATGTTGCCATCAACATAATCAAGAAGATAGCCATATTCATTGAGGAATGTATTTTTGAAAGAGATGGCCACTTTCTCTGCCATGCGATGGATTCGGGTTGCAAAATCTTTCTCTTCTTCAATTCCTGCTTCTAAGAGGAGTTCTTCAATGAATTTTAAAGCATTATACCAAAGAGCATTGAACTCTACAATGTATCCAGAACGTGCTACAATCGGTTTGCCATTGGCTACGGAGTTCATCCATGTAATAGGTTCGTCTTTTCCATTTGAATAAAGTAAACCATTTTCATGAAGGAAGAGGTTTGGGTGCTTACCGCTCCAGATAAATTCCAGCATATCTTTGAGCAAAGTGCCATATTTTGCATAGCATTGTTTGTTGGATGTGTAAAGTGCGTAGTTTTGTACTGTACGAATGGCCCAGAGTAAGACATCTGGTTTCTCCATTTCATAAATTTGAACACTAATGGGGCGTTTGTTTATATAGTCATATATGGCTTTTTGAGCTGTAACCATGTATGATTCGAATTCCTCAGTCTCTCCAATTGAAAGTGTTAATCCTGTAAGTCCGATGAACGTATCACGAGCACGCGACTTAAACCAATGATAGCCAGCAAGGAGATAAGATTCACCGTCTTTTTGGAATTTAAACTGATGGGCAGCGTGAACTAGGCAATGGTAGAAACTATCAAGTGGAAGGCGTGGGGCTATTTCCTTGTCCATCATGGCGGATAGTTTGGCAGTTTCCTCAGGCTTTTTGACCGATGCAGAGAAAACAATGCTTTCTCCCTTTTTAATGGGCGTTTCGAAATATCCTGGAACGAGGAGATCTTCTAATGAGTTGTAGCCACGCTCTCGTTCCTTTGGATATTCAAGTCCCATATACCAGTTGGGCTCATAATGAAATTTAGCCGCTTCGGTTGTGAGCTGCATATTAAGCTCTGGATAGCCTTTGTATAGGCGCATCTTTATGCCATTTTCAATGAGTTGATAACTCTTGTCGGCAGTGCCATTCGCATGTGTCCATTCGTGAACATTGCGGAAAGCTAAGAATGGACGAAGTCGTAGTGTGGTAGGACTGTGAGCTTCAAGTAGTGTGTAGCGAATATATAGTCGTGAGTCGTGTACCCCATAACTAATTTCCTTCTTTAGGACAACTCCGCCAATTCTGTATGTCCATGTAGGAACTTTGACCCATTCAAATTTTGTGATGTACTTGTGTCCTTTGGGACTGTAGTTTTCTCCTTGATATTTATGTAAGCCTAAGTTAAATTCAGCACCATGTTGAATGATAGTTTCATCTAGTGACGAGAGAATTACATGATTTTCGTCATCTAATTCAGGAACAGGGACTACAAGAAGACCATGATACTTACGAATATTGCAGCCCACAAGTGTTGTGGAACAATACGCACCGGAGCGACTTGTTATCAAAAACTCCTTGAAGAGGGAGTCTTGAAGGTTTGTCATCTGCGTTTTATCAAATTGCAAATAGGACATAGTAGAATAAGTTATGATTAAGGTTTGATATTACTTTTGGATGATTCATTTGGTGCCATCATGCTATGCAGACAGCTTAATTATTGACCTAAAAGCAAAAATTATACAAAAATGATATAAGGATGTTTTTTTCATATATTTTTTATTTTTGACTTGATAAAACTATGCACAGTTAATATTTTTTTCATCTCTAAAAAGCTAATGAATTTGTGTTTCTCATAAGAGCTTGAGGAGGTTTCTTTCTGTTGCGTTTTTTACAGATACAGAGATGATTTCGGTGTATTTTCATTACAACCAGTTTTTGAATGAAAAGTAACAATTTATTTATTCTTTTTTTAGGATTTCACTAGTTGAAACTTTATATTGGTGAACAGCGTTTGTCCTATACTGTGAAAAGATTTGTGACACAGCCGAAAATATCCTTATTGCGTTTGAAAATATAATAAGGCTGTCAGCTGGCAGAATAAGCCTATCGGCTGATGCGCTTATTGCATCAGTAGAGTTAATAGGGGGGGATTCTATTCTTAGACAAATTCGTACGACATTTCTATAGTTATAGCTATTTGAGGAATAAATGTCAAGTATGAATGCCAAATGATGCGAACAGTCAAAGTGCAATAATAAAGCAAGGGTAAAGATATATAAAAGTTTATGAAAAAGATGTTAAAGCCTTGTACGAATAAAATGACGTTCTTATATTTGTAGCAAGAAATGTTATGAAACATACTCGAACTTTGTTGTTTTGACTTTTTATTTAATCTTATGAGAATAGCGTCAAGTTATAAATGGGAAATATCAGAGATTACAGCTTTAATGGCTGATTTATGGCTGTTTCTTTCTGAGGATGAAAGGCAAAGTTTTGCAGAGAGTATGCAAGTTGTGACTTATCGAAAGCACGAACCTATCTATGAAGTTGGCAATCGACCTGAATACTTAATGTGTTTGATTTCAGGGAAGGTTAAAATTTATCGTGATGGTGTAGGAGGTCGAAGTCAATTGCTCCGTTTAATGCGTCCTGTTCAGTATTTTGGCTATCGTGCTTCGATGGCAGGCGAATGTTATCTGACTTCAGCTGCAGCGTTTGAAGATTCAGTCGTTTGCCTGATTCCTATGAAGATAGTTGATTTTGCTCTACAAAAAAATAATGCGTTATGTAGGTTTTTTATCACGAATCTAGCACAAGCTTTAGGTAGTTCGGATCTTCGCACCGTTAGTCTTACTCAAAAACACATACGAGGGCGCTTGGCGGAATCTTTGCTTTTCTTGCGCGATACTTATGGCGTTGCTGAAGATTCTCATGCGATAGCAATTAAGATTCCGCGTGAAGATTTGGCAAATCTTTCTAATATGACAACATCTAATGCAATTCGTACATTATCCGAGTTTGCTGTAGAAGGACTAATAGTAGTAGATGGACGGAAGATCACGATTCTTGATGAACAGAAATTGAAACTTGTCTCAGAAATAGGTTAAATTTTTCGTAACTTTTAAGGAAGTAGAAACTCTATTTCCTCATTAGAATTCTATCTTCAGTTTTTTTGTGGTATAAGTATGTTAACTGTAGCATTTCTTATTTCTGAAAATTTTACTTCTTTTGTTCGCCATATGTCTAAATATTTTTTGATAAAACATCCCGTAAAGAACAATCATAGCCACCATGTACAATTTGTGCTGACGGCGTCTCTGGCATTAGATTAATATTGAGTAGTTTCTTGTGAGAAAACAGTACTTGGGAGTTTTCCCATATTCGCTGATTGATCCCGTGTAGACGGTCATAGCTTTCTTTTCAAATGTTTAGCCTGATAGATGAAAAGCGATATTGAAAATCTTGCGTTTGAAAATTTAGAGTAGAGCGGGGAGTAGACTATATAAGGTATTTCTATCTAAGAATCTCCGAGTTCATCTCTTGATATTAATGATGAATGCAGCAAGCCTAATATTGATATAATCAACTAAATCTGAATGTTCTTTTTCTAAAAACATCTGTTAATACGCAATTGACAATATCAATTTTACGTGTGCGCTGCTGTTTGAGTATAAAGATAGTTTATGATAGTTAAAAATCTCTTTTTCCATAAAAACGTAGCAAAATATGAACCTTTTTTCGGGGCAAATACAAATTCCCCTTTTCTGAGAGTATTTATTGCTAATGTCTTTGTGTATAAAGCTCTAATATTTTTTCAAGATCCTCTTTACCTATTGGGAGCGTTGGAGGAGTAATCCAATTGATGGGCGTTCCTCTTCGCTCCATCCCTCTGAACCATGTCATCTGTCGTTTGGCAAATTGATGAATGGCGATTTCTAACTTATTGAACATTTCTTCATAAGATAATTGTCCAATAATGTGTTGTGTTAGATATTTATACTCTAGACCATAGTACATCAAGTCTTCTGTCGTGAGCCCTTCAGCAAGAAGATGGCGAATTTCATCAAGCATACCTTTTTCTAGCCTGTTTTTTAATCGTGCTGTTATTCTTTCTCTCCTGGTTTCGCGATCTATTTCGAGTCCCAAAGTAAAACTTTTGAGTTTTGGGAAAGGTCTGTTTTCGAGTGGAAATTGTTTATAGTGTTCTTCAATCTCTATCGCTCGAATTGCTCTTTGAGTTGTATCTACATCTGTGGTGTTGTGTAGCCTCTTATAGTTCTTAAGGATTGTTGTTAGCTCAGGTAAACTTTTCCCTTCAAGTTCTTTTCGTAGTGAGAGATTTTGTGGGACAGGACTGAGGCGATAGCTACGAAGTATGCTTTCTAAATATAAGCCAGTACCACCGCATACTACTACACGTTTCCCTCGAAGGCGAATATCGTTATATGCCTGTAAAAAATCATGCTGATATTCATAGACATTGTATTTATAACCTGGTTCAACAATATCTATAAGGTGATAGGGGACCGCCTTTCCTCGAAAGGTATAATCTTCCAAGTCTTTTCCTGTTCCAAGGTCCATTCTCCGATATACTTGTCTGCTATCAGCGCTGATGATTTCAGCGTTGAGTATTGCAGCTAAGTTGACTGCAAAACTCGTTTTTCCACAAGCCGTCGGGCCTAATACTGTAATAATGTCGTATGTGTCCATATCTTGCGAAGTTAATATTTTTTTCTGCAATCATCTTATTATGAAGATACAAAAAGAAGACAAATGTGAAGAGTTTATAATAAAAAAGCCGTTCAGCTTTTGCTGAACGGCCTGCATATAGTGTAATTTAAAAAATTACTTGTTGTTGTGTGCGTTCATAATCTTGATAAGCTCAACAACCTTGTGGCTGTAGCCAATCTCGTTGTCGTACCAAGAAACGACCTTAACGAACTTGTCAGTGAGGTAAACACCAGCGTTTGCGTCGAAGATTGATGTGCGAGCGTCGCCAAGGAAGTCAGAAGAAACAACAGCATCTTCTGTGTAACCCAGTATACCTTTCAATTCTCCTTCAGAAGCTTCTTTCATTGCTGCACAGATGTCTTCCTTAGAAGCAGAGTTCTTGAGGTTAACAGTCAGGTCGACAACAGAAACGTCCAAAGTAGGAACACGCATAGAAATACCTGTCAGTTTGCCGTTCAGTTCAGGAATAACCTTACCTACAGCCTTAGCAGCACCTGTAGAGGACGGAATGATGTTGCCAGAAGCAGCACGGCCACCGCGCCAGTCTTTTCCGCCCTTTGAAGGACCATCGACAGTAAGCTGAGTAGCGGTTGCAGAGTGAACGGTTGTCATCAAACCGTTTTCGATACCGAACTTGTCGTTCAGAACTTTAGCGATAGGAGCCAAGCAGTTAGTGGTGCAAGATGCGTTAGAAACGATTGTTTGACCAGCATACTTGTCAGTATTTACACCGCAAACGAACATCGGAGCCTGACGGCCGTCCTCTCCTGCCTTAGAAGGTGCAGAAAGAACAACGTACTTAGCACCAGCCTTAAGGTGCTTTTCAGCACGATCCATTGTGAGATAGAAACCTGTAGATTCTACAACATATTCAGCACCTACTTCACCCCATTTGATGTTTTCTGCATCGCGCTCTGCAAAGATACGGATATCCTTACCGTTAACGGTCAGAGTGTGCTCGTCCTTAATTTCTACAGTTCCATCGAAACGACCGTGCATTGTGTCGTACTTCAAAAGGTAAGCGAGGTAATCAACTGCCAAAAGGTCATTGATAGCTACAACTTCAACATCGTTTTTGTTAGCCTCTTCAAGAGTGGAACGGAATACGAAACGGCCGATGCGACCGAAACCGTTAATACCAATTTTAATCATAACGTTTGTTAGATATTTAAATAATTATAGAGATGTTCTCTTCTTCGAATCAGATTTTAGATCCCAGTGAGATCTTTTTTTCTTTGATTGCGCTGCAAATTTACAAATAAACTTTTATTTTTTTGCATCAGCTACTTGAAAAAAATAATTAAAAAGTTTGCTGACTAATAGATAATTAAACTAAATAGAATTATGGGAAAAATGATTCAGGAGTTCAAGGACTTTGCGGTGAAGGGAAATGCTATAGATATGGCTGTCGGTGTTATCATCGGTGGTGCATTTGGCAAGATTGTTTCTTCTATTGTTGATGATATAATAATGCCTCCTATAGGATGGTTGATTGGTGGAATTGATTTTAAAGATTTATCTCTCAAACTTCCTGTTAATCCTCTTAATGAAGGTGCAGAACCAGTATCTATAAATTGGGGGAATTTTGTGCAGGAAACGTTGGATTTTATTATTATAGCCTTCTGCGTATTCTTGTTGGTAAAACTTATTAATAGCTTCAAGAAAAAAGAAGCGCCTGCACCTGTAGTTCCAGCAGAACCAACACCAGAAGAAAAGTTGCTGACAGAGATTCGTGACTTATTGAAGGAAAGGAAATAAAAGATTAATTGTTATAAATTAAAAATTTAAGCGTCAAGTCGCAAGTTTATTGTGGCTTGGCGTCTTATTTTTTTCCTCGTAAATCACGCTATGAAATCCTTATAAACTTAGAAATTTTTAGGCTTAGAGAGAGTTTATAACTGCTAGATATAGAAAGAACATTCTTAATTTGTATAATATCAGCAAGGTAACTTTATAAGTTTTGCTTAACTTTGCACATAGAATATAAATTCTTTCTAAGATGCAACAGAAAATCGTTATTCTTGATTTCGGTTCGCAAACGACGCAACTTATTGGACGTCGGCTTCGTGAACTGGATACTTTCTGCGAAATCCTCCCTTACAACAAGTTCCCCAAAAATGATCCTAACATCATTGGTGTAATTCTTAGTGGTTCACCTTATAGTGTTTATGATCCTGAGGCCTTTAAGCTTGATTTAGATGACATCCGAGGACGTTATCCGATTTTGGGAATATGTTATGGAGCTCAATATATGGCTCATGTCAATGGAGGAAAGGTTGAACCTGCTGGTAGTCGTGAATATGGTCGTGCAAATCTAAAGACAGTGGACACGACATCACCATTGTTCAAGGGGTTCGATAAAGATTCTCAAGTTTGGATGAGTCATGGCGATACAATTACGGCTCTTCCTAAGGGCTTCCATTGTATTGCGTCAACGGATTCAGTAGAATTTGCAGCATATCAATCGGAGACGGAACAGATTTATGCAGTTCAATTTCATCCAGAAGTATTTCATTCGCTTCAAGGTACTCAATTGCTAAAAACTTTGCAGTGGATATTTGTGGGAGTAAACAAGATTGGAGTCCTGCTTCTTTTGTTGAAACTACAGTGGCAGAACTAAAAACTCAGTTAGGTAATGATCGTGTGATTCTTGGTTTGTCTGGTGGCGTTGATAGTAGTGTTTGTGCTGTATTGCTTCACCGTGCAATCGGGAATAACTTGACATGTATTTTTGTTGATCATGGAATGCTAAGGAAAAATGAATTCCGTGATGTTCTCAACGACTATGAGTGTCTAGGGTTGAACGTGATAGGTGTGGATGCCTCTGAAAAGTTCTTTAAAGAGTTGGAAGGTGTCACGGAGCCAGAACAGAAGCGGAAGATAATAGGTAAAGGGTTTATAGATGTCTTTGATGCAGAAGCACATAAGATTACAGATGCTCGTTGGTTGGCGCAAGGTACTATTTATCCTGACCGTATTGAGAGTTTGAACATAACAGGTAAAGTTATCAAAAGTCATCACAATGTGGGTGGTTTGCCTGAGAAGATGCATCTCCGTTTATGCGAACCACTGCAATGGCTTTTCAAAGATGAAGTACGTCGCGTTGGCCGCCAGCTTGGAATGCCAGAACATCTCATCACTCGACATCCTTTCCCTGGTCCAGGTTTGGCAGTGCGCATTCTGGGTGATATTACACGTGAAAAAGTGCAGGTACTACAAGAAGCAGACGACATATTCATTCGTGGACTGCGCGAATGGAGTACCGAGATCGATGGGAAACAAGTTAGTTTGTACGATCAGATCTGGCAAGCTGGCGTAGTTCTACTTCCCATTAAGAGTGTTGGAGTAATGGGTGATGAACGCACGTACGAAAAGGCTGTGGCACTGCGCGCTGTTACAAGTCAGGACGCAATGACTGCAGATTGGGCTCACCTTCCTTATGAATTTATGGCACAAGTGAGCAATGATATCATCAACAAGGTGAAAGGAATCAATCGCGTATGTTATGATATTTCATCAAAGCCGCCTTCAACGATTGAGTGGGAGTGATTTGTTTTGAAACATACCAAGCATTAAAGGGGCGGATATTTTTCCGCCCCTTTAATGCTTGATATTGAACAAATTTAGAATATTTTTTATCTTTACTCTTTTTATGAGAGCTATTAACAAATTATGGTCATTATAACTAAGTTACGGCAACTCTTTTTCGCACGGGAATTATAGTTCTTTTTCTATGTATTCCTTTTTATATAGCCTCATTTGCCCAGATGCTTCTTCCTATTTCTGCTGCTACCAAAAGTGTTCTGTGGTTGGCTCTCTTTGGTTTAGCTAAAACATTCCAATATGTTGGAGGTCTTATCATAGGTGTTGAAGGTTTTAAGCGTTTGAGGCAGTATTTTCAGCGTAAAAGAGGAGAGACGATATAGTTTCTTCTCTTATTTTTGTTACTTTTGTTCTCCTAAATTTTTAAGGTAAAAGAATAAGATAATATGCAAAATTTACAAGAAGGGTATCCTGTTACCCATTTTTCAAGAAAGACAAAGCGGTATTGTCAGACTTTGGACTTGCGTGAGGAGCCTGAATTGATTGCGACTTATAGACAGTTGCATTCAGAAGCAAGTATTTGGCCGGAAACACTTGACGCAATCCATGCTGCAGGTATTTTAGAAATGGAGATATTCCTTCTTGGCACCCGTCTTTTTATGATAGTTGAAATGCCGGCCGACTTGGATTGGGACACTGCTATGCAGAAGATGGGGCAAATGCCGAAACAGAAAGAATGGGAGGCTTTAACAGCTAAATATCAAAAGGCAGATCCAGATGCAGGAAGTGCAGAGAAATGGCAGCTTATGGAGCGTATTTTTCATTTATACAAGTAAGATAAAACCGATTTGTCGATAATAAGTATAAGAAGAAATAAGGACAAGTCCAAGACTTGTCCTTATTTGTGAGCCGAGAGCCGGACTCGAACCGGCGACCTACTCATTACGAATGAGTCGCTCTACCAACTGAGCTATATCGGCGACCTTTTTCGCAAGATTTATTTTTTTGACTTGCGTCTGCAAAAAAATAATGTATTATTATTTTTACGACAAAGTCTTTTGCATACTTTTTTTATTGAACTCCTATAATTTTTATGAATTTGCAATGATAATCGCCAAGAGGGATTGGCTTTAATGAAATCAATCGTTGCTTGTAAAATTTTTTTATTCTCTGCAAGATTCCCTGTGTCGCAGGGTTGTAGGTAGCGATGTTTAGTTTCTATATCTAAGTATGGGTTAAACTCTGTGTTTGTATAAACTATTTTCAGTTCGTCACAATGTTTCAATACAGGAGTTGCCTTATGCTGAAAATCCTTTTTTGGGGAGAGTGTAATCCAATCAATACCTTTAGGTAATTCGTGTGTACCATTTGTTTCAATGGCAATGAACTTTCCTTGGGCGTGTAACTTTCTAATAAAGTCTCTTTGACGAATAACGAAGGTTCCCCTCCTGTGAGTACTACGTGTTTGGCAGGAAAGCTCTTCGTGATACTGAGAATTTCTTCTTCGCTCATCATTTTTCCTTCTTCGTGGAGCGTATCGCAGAAAGCGCATTGGAGATTACAGCCCGAGAAGCGGATAAAAATGGACGGAGTCCCTGTCCAAAAACCCTCGCCTTGAAGAGAGTAGAAAATCTCGTTAATCTTGTACATCATCCTTCTCGTAAGTTGCGATATTTCCTTCAGATTCTTGGAATGATACTTTATAGCAATGGGGAATCTGTTCGCAAATCCAGCGCGCCAGGTTCTCTGCTGTTGGATTAAAGTTGACGACATCGTTGGCGTAGCGATGATCGAGCTGTCCGCTTACGATTTCTTTAACGTGTTTAAAGTCTACCACCATTCCGTTCTCATTGAGCTCTTTTGTTTTGCAATAAATTGTAATGATCGCATTATGGCCGTGAAGGTTTGTACACTTGCTCGCATAGTTGAGCATGAGATGGTGGGCAAAAGCCACTTCAATTCTTTTCTTAATGTAATACATAATGGGTGTTTCTTTCAGTAAGCCGTGTTGGTTTTCCCATAAACAACACGATGTATTTGTTTGCTGATATTATTAAACTGTTCGTTGATAAACTTTTCGTCAGAGCTCATTAAGCAAAGTGGAAAAGGTTTATCTGAATCTCTATAGGGCGGCTGAAGGTAGACTTTTGGGCAGAAATGCAGCCCATGGCGTTGATAGAAGGCAATACGCCGTTGAGCAATAGTACTACTTTGGGGTGGTTCCACTTCAATAATAAGTGGCTTTTTTATACTTTCAAGTATGAGGACTAAAGCCCTACTTCCCACTCCATGTCCACGTAGGCTAGAATTTATAGCAAAATGCTCACCATAGATGAAGCCTTCCATGGGCCATAATATGAAGAAACCAGCAAAGCTGTTGCCGTATAGAATAGTCCACGGGTGTGTTTGGCCAGACGTTAATGTTGTGACCCATTGTTTTGCAGGTCTGCGCTCCTCAATAGGGAAAGCTTGTTCATAGAGCTGCAGGGCTATTTCTAAATCTTTCTCAGGAGTAAAGGGGCGAAGGGTAATGTTATTCTCCATCATTATCCTCAATCTGAATCTTAACAGTGTAGAATTTCTCAAACGTTCACAGAGAAGCTCTACTCCGTTTAATGGGATTGTGACAGTCATGTGTTGCGCTGTGGCATCATATTCTCGCGAGGATATTTCTGTACTTTCTTCTCGTAAGATCTTCATAATAGCGTCTACTTCTGTATAAGGAACACTTATATTTATGTTTTTGGTCACAATCTTTTCTTCAGTGACAGCTTGATTAAGTGCCTCTAAGGCTGCTGCTTGGTAAGCTCGCCCAAGGTTTGCTGCTCCTAAAGGAGTACCTCCATAATACCGAACAACAATGACAAGAGTATTTGTTAAATTCTTCGATTTGATTTGCCCCAAGATAGGGCGGCCTGCTGTGCCCGATGGTTCTCCAGCATCCACGCCCCGTGTTCGTTCTCCGCCATGTCCTAAGACATAGGCATAACAAACGTGGCGTGCATCATAATAGTCCTTCTGGTACTTTTTGACTATTTCTTTTACCTCTTCTTCATTTTCTACGTGTATGGCAAAGGCAAGGAAGCGGCTACGCTTCTCTGTGTAAAGTCCTTCTCCGAGCGTTGCAATAGTGAGGTAGTGGTCGGTCATTGTAGAGCTGTATAGAGATATGACCGACGGGCACAACTGATACATCAAATCAGTATGGCCCGTCGATTGGTGGCTGATCAATTAGTTGAAATAGTACAAGAAAGTAGCAATACCTTCTAATGCGGGCTTGCGCTGATCCTTGATTTCAATTTTGAATTTAACTTCGGCTTTGCAGATTCCTCGTAAGTTTTGAATGTCGTGGGAGAGATGCAACTAGGCGGAGGCTGGAACCAGATAGTACAGCCTGTCCAAACTTCATTTTATCCATTCCGTAGTTAACCATCATCTTGATGTTGTTTACTGTAATGATTTCACCCCACATATGTGGAAGTAAACTCAATGTTAGGTAGCCATGTACGATAGTTTGGCCAAAAGGACCTTCTTTAGCGCGTTCTGCATCAACATGAATCCACTGGTGATCAAGAGTGGCATCAGCAAATTGATTGATGCGTTCTTGATTAACTTCGAGCCATTCGCTCGTTCCAATTTCTTGCCTTTTAGAGCAGCAAATTCTTCGTATGAATTAATTGTTATCATAAGTCTTTTATTATCGTTGTGAGATTTCTTTCATTGTCAGGGATTGAATCATAAAGTTTCTATCCATCTTTACCTGTACTTGATATGATCCGAATGTTTTACCCTCATTGTCGCGAGTGATGTGCTGATCAACGGAGAATGTAACATTATAGCTACTTCCATTCTTCACAATGTTATAGTTATTGTTTACATTAAAAGAACATTCCTCAATATGCTCATTGAACATCTTGGAGATTAGATTCATGACATCGGCCTTTGTGGCATTTTTCTTTGAAAGAAATTGATCCATTATTGGTGTGATGCATCCTGCAATGCGATTTTCATCATTGTCTCCAAACGCATCATAGAATATTTCAATTGTTTGCGTAATACCAGCATATTCGTCGTCTGTTATTTCTTGATCTTGCTTCTGACCTTGTGCAATGCTTGCTTCAGAGAAATAGCGTCCTTGCGGGTGTTGTTCCATATAGGCGTTATAAGCTTCAGCTGTGCCCAACGACTGCGCTCTCACCCAATCAAGCGAGTCTATTTTCTGATCGCACAGATTGCTGTAAAATGAATTGGAGAATTTATCTTTAAACGAGATAAAATCGGCAGTGTTGCTAGAGTTCTGAATCTGCAACCAGTTGTTTTCCATCTGCTTAAATTCATTCATTCTCTCTCTAACATCATCAGCATACTTGCTATTTGGGTAGCGATCTAGGAAGGCTTGGAAATCCGCACTACTATTGCTTTTCTCTAGAGCCTCATAGGCTCTCTGCTCTTGTTCAGTTGAGGCTGTAGAAGATATGTAATAGTAGGCTCCACAACCAACAATCAAGAGAATAACGACTACAATTGCAGCAATAATGATACCCGTATTCTTTTTTTAGGAGGGGAGGGTAGTGGGGGTTGCTGGTTCTGAAAAGGAGGGACTTGTTTAGCTGTATTTAATGTGTTAGTTTCCGGTGCTGGTGGAAACTGTCCTTCTTGTGTAGTTTGATTATATTCCATTTGTGATTGAGATTAGTTAGACTATTTAGGGTACAAAAAAATATTATAAACGAATGGAAAAGAAAAGAATCTTATTATTTTTTTGATTTGTATAACCTTTCCTATCTCTGATTCTTTTTATTCAAAAACGTAAGAAAATAATCTTAGTGATAGACTGTATCTTTTTTTCTTTTATTTGACAATGAGTTTTTTGCGGGCGAGAATGTTGCAGAGTATTACAAAACATTCTACTTGAGAGAGGAGGAGATTATCTTTTGGGGATACAGGTTTCAACTTTGGGGTAGAATTGACGTGAATGAAATTACTATTGCATAACTTTACGAAGATAGTAACGAATCTTTATTTTCCTTATTCTGTCAGTTGACACGATAAAGATGTCAACTGATACTCTTATTGTATTTGAAAAGTGCCTTATTATTTTTTTGAGTTTCTCAGCGAGAAAATCCAATTTTCTGTAGAGAGTGTAACATTCTTCTACAGTCTGCTCTGTACTGAAAAAGGTTGAGAGTTCTGTTTTCTAAAAACCCCAATTCGGGATAAGCAATACTTCTTTTTCCTCAAAAAAAGTTTCAATAAAAGCCGAAAAAGAGGATTGTTTTTTGTATATTTACTGTTGAAAATCAATCATATAACAAAATAACAATCCTCATGAAACTTGTCAGCAAAGTTACGGAAATCTATTGTATTGCAGATGATTTCTGCAAAGAATATCATTTAGAATTGAACAAAACCTCTCTTTCGCTCTCAAATCCCTCTGCCAATAGTCCAAAACATCGCAAGAGAAAAGGACGAATGAGTGATGCTGAAATGATCACAATTCTCATATTGTTTCACAGCAATACATTTTCGGAATTTCAAACATTTCTATCTCTTTTATGTTTGTCGAGAACTAAAAAAAGAGTTTCCCAATCTACTCTCATATACACGCTTTGTTGAGCGTATGCCTCGTGTTGCAATACCCCTATTGCTCTTTCTCAAACTGGGATTAATGGGCGAATGTACCGGAATAGCCTTTATCGATTCTACACGTATTCCAGTGTGCGAAAATAAGAGACAATCCCGTAATCGCGTATTCAAAGGGTACGCCCAGAAGGGGAAAAGTACGATGGGATGGTACTATGGATTCAAACTTCATCTTTTTGTGTAATGAACGAGGAGAACTACTCAATTTTTGCTCTAACCAGAGCCAATGTAGACGACCGTAACCAAAAAAAGTATTCAACGATTTAACGAAGGATTTATTTGGAAAAATTATATGCCGATAAAGGTTATATTTCTCAATCACTGTTTGCTTCACTCTTTGATAGAGGTGTGCACATCGTAACAGGAATACGAACTAATATGAAGAACAGATTAATGGATGTGCATGATAAAATCATGCTTCGCAAGAGAAGTATCATAGAGACTATCAATGATATGTTGAAGAACGTTGCACAGATAGTTCACACGCGCCATAGAAGTATCTCTAATTTCATCGTTAACCTTTTAGCTGGCATTGCTGCGTATGCTTTCTACGACACCAAACCTTCCATCAATATGGAGTTTGAGAGGGATGCAAAGCAGGGTGTAAAACAGCTCACTTTATTCTAACCTATAATTTGCGTGAAACAATTATACTTCGGTTTTAGGGCAAGGCCGAAAGGATGCGTGTGCGGTTTAAGAAACTCATGAAAGAGCGTTTCTTAAACCGAATTTGGGTTAAAATATATATTGCTCGACATCTCCTAATGCTGAGTTTAGAGGAGGTTGTTATGGTCGTTTCTTTAATCTTTTTTAAGTTGATTTGGTATAGAGTATAGTTCAGGATTGCGTTATTTATGCTTATTGGAAAATTAGAAGTTTATCGATTCGTGTAGCTGTAGATTTGTAGATTATGTATTCTGTTTATATAAATTCTGGGGAAGAATAAATACGTTAATGTTTTGCAGCTACTTATATTAGCTTTCAAAGAAGCATATTTGTTTTATTTTTGGCAAGAAACAAAATAGGCAGTAAGTCAAAAAGATTCACTGCCTATTATTTATCTATTGTGTATACTTTCAGCTTATCCGCCAAAGTTGTCGTACATAATATTTTCTGGCTCAACGCCTAGACTGTCGAGTAGTTTTATAACGGCATTTGACATGGGGCCAGGACCACACATGTAATATTCTATATCTTCAGGGGCTTCATGGTTCTTGAGATATTTTTCCCACATCACTTGGTGCACAAAACCTGCAGTGTATTCTACACCTGCTTCATCCGCAGCAGGGTCGGGGCGATCGAGTGCAAGGAAGAACTTGAAGTTGGGGAATTCTTTCTGCAACTCGAGAAAGTCCTGTAAGTAGAATACTTCGCTAAGCGAGCGAGCGCCATAGAAAAATGACATCTTGCGGTCCGTAGTGTGGAGCGTCTTAGTCATGTGCATAATCTGTGCGCGAAGTGGAGCCATACCTGCGCCACCGCCAACCCAAATCATTTCGTTCTTTGTCTCGAAGCGTGGATGGAAATCACCATAAGGACCACTCATAATAACTTTATCTCCTGGTTTTAGGGAGAATATGTAAGAAGAGGCAATACCTGGCATAACGTCCATCATACCGCCACCTTGATCTTTAGGTTTAAAGGGAGGAGTTGCAATACGCACTGTCAGCATAAAGCGGTCACCCTCTGCAGGATAGTTGGCCATGGAGTAAGCACGAACGGTTTCTTGCTTGTTTTCGCACTTCAAATTGAAAATACCAAATCGTTCCCAAGTACCGATATATTGTTCACCAATGCTTTCTTTGTCAATGTCAACATTGTAGTCCATTTTATACTTGGGGATGTTGATTTGAGCATAAGAACCTGGAATAAAGTCCATATGTTCACCTTCGGGGAGAGCTACAATAAATTCTTTTATGAAACTTGCAACGTTTTTATTGCTAACTACTGTGCACTCATATTCCTTAACTCCAAGAACCGAGTCGGGGACTTTTACACCCATATCTCCCTTTACTTTTACTTGGCAAGCTAGGCGATAATTTTCTTTAATTTGCTTACGAGAAAAATGTGCTTTTTCTACATCAATGATTTCTCCTCCTCCATTGACAACCTGACATTTGCACTGGCCACAGCTACCTTTACCACCACATGCTGAAGAGAGGTGTACACCTGCATCACCGAGAGTGGAGAGTAAGCTAGATCCTTGAGGAACTGAGATTTTATCCTTGTCGTTTACTGTGATAGTAACATTGCCACTGGGAAGCAAATAGCGCTTGGCAATTAGCAATATGACAACCAATACGATGATGATTCCTAAGAAAACACCAATACTGTTTATGATAAATTGTATATCCATTATTTTGTCTTCTTACTTATTTAGATATTGAGTCCAGAGAAGCACATAAAAGCCATGGCCATCAAACCTACGGTAATGAAGGTTATACCGAGGCCTTGTAGTGGCTTAGGAACGTCCGTGTAAGCCATCTTTTCACGAATGGCTGCAAGTGCAACAATTGCTAAAAGCCATCCGATACCAGAGGAGAAGGCATAAATTATAGCATCCCAAACATTACCAATAAATTGTGAGCTATTTGAATCCATATTTATGCGCTGTTGCATGAAAGACTAGCTCCCATGATTGCACAGTTTACAGCAATCAGCGGAAGAAAAATTCCTAATGCAGCATAAAGGCTCGGAGAGAATCTTTCAACAATCATTTCGACAAGTTGGGTAATACCTGCAATGACTGCAATGAAAAGAATGAATGAGAGATAGGAGAGGTCCATTCCAAAGATGCCATCTTCAGAGAGAACTTTTGTCTGAAGTAAATAGTCGATAGGGACGGTTACTAAGAGGACAAACGTTACCGCAACTCCTAAGCCGAAGGAGGTTTTCACATTTTTGCTCACTGCAAGGTATGAACACATACCCAAAAAAGAAGCAAAAATCATATTGTCGACAAAAATCGAGCGAACGAATAAACTTAATGTGTGTTCCATAACTGCTTATTTAATTATTGTCAACATCTTTAACGATTAATCGATGCACCCAAATGACACAGCCTAAAAGAATCAGAGCCATGGCTGGCATTGTCATCATTCCATTATTTACATATCCTGCATCGTAGAAACTTTGTGGTATAATTTTAAAGCCCATAAGGCTACCATTACCGAAAAATTCGCGTATACCTCCCACTACAACAAGAATCCATGCATAGCCTAATCCGCTACCAATACCGTCAAGAAAGCTAGCAATGGGGCCATTAGTCATAGCAAATGCTTCAAGTCGCCCCATAAGAATACAATTTGTAATAATCAGACCAACATATACGCTCAGTTGTACGCTAACATCGTAAGCAAAGCTTTGAGTATCATGCTGACAATTGTTACAAGCGCTGCAACTACGACAAGCTGGATGATAATACGAATGCGTGTTGGGATTGTTTTACGAATCAATGAAATAATAAAGTTACTAAATGCCGTTATAATAGTAACGGAAAGTCCCATTACAATGGCTGGTTCAAGCTGTGTTGTTACAGCCAAAGCAGAGCATATACCTAAAACCTGAACTAAAATAGGATTGTTCAAGTTTAGAGGAGTTACAAAGGCTTGCTTATTTTTTTCTGATAAGAAACTCATACTCCAATTATTTATTTTAGAGAGGCAAGATATGCCTGATAGTTTTTGAGATATTCATGAATCATGTCATTTACACCTTTGGAGGTAAGAGTAGCCCCAGTGATACCATCACATTCTGTATTGGCATCTTTAACTGTGCCTGACTTTACTACCTTGAGTGCAGGTGTTCCGTTGAGGTAGGCTTTCTTTCCCTGGAATTCTTTTTGGAAGGGTTCTTCCTTGATGAGAGATCCGAGTCCTGCTGTTTCGCTCTCGTGTGAGAAGTATGCACCATAAATTGTTTGTCCATCGGCATTTAGTGCTACGAATCCCCAAATAGAGCCCCATAGGCCTTTACCTACCATGGGAATGACGTACTTTGTTTCGTTTCCGACTCTGCAGACATAAACAGGTAGGCATTCAGAAGACATGCTCTTGCGATCTACTTTGAAGCCATCTTGGTCTTTTTGAGCCCCCTGCTTAAGATCTGTCCTCTGGCATTTACAATTTCATCGGCCATAACAACTTCTTTGTATCTATCCTCAGTCTGAACTTTGTCAACATTACGGATGTTCAAAGCTGCCAAAATCTGCTGTTTTTTGTCGATACGTTCGTTTGAATCGGAGCGTTCTTTCAAGCCTGCGTAAGCAAAAGCAAGGAGAAATGCCACAATCACGACAACTACCGTTGCATACGTGATGGTATAAGCGTTACTATTAGTATTTAGTTTCATAGCGATCTTCTTTTATTTCTTCAAGCGATTTGCGCGCTTTGTGATATTACGCTGAACAACAATATAATCGATAAGCGGAGCAAACATATTCATGAATAGGATTGCAAGCATCATGCCTTCTGGATAGCCGGGATTCAGAACACGGATGGTAATAGCTAATGCACCAATTAGGAAGCCATAATAATACTTGCCTGTTTCGGTACGTGCAGAAGTTACAGGATCTGTTGCCATGAATACTGCACCGAAGCAGAATCCGCCCAAAGCGAGATGTTCGTACCAAGGAATATTTGCTACAGTATTGTTCTCTATTCCTGCTACATTAAACAAAAAGGCCACAATGGCTCCGCCGGCAAAGACACTTAACATAGTTTTCCACGAGGCTATTTGAGTCCATAGAAGAATTATGCCACCTATGGCAATTGCAATAACACTAGTCTCTCCAATAGAGCCTGGGATTAATCCAATTACCATATCTATAAAGCTTGTGTTTGATACGGAATTAGCAGCTGCCTCTCCTAGTGGTGTAGCCATAGTTGAACCATCGGGTAAAGCATAGCCTAATCCACAAAAATTTTCGGTGGAAAGCCAAACTTGATCCCCTGTCATTTTACTAGGGTATGCAAAGAATAGAAAGGCTCGAGCAATAAGTGCAGGATTGAAGATATTCATGCCTGTACCTCCAAAAATTTCCTTTGCAAAAATAACGGAAAAAGCAATGGCTACAGTCATCATCCATAATGGCGTACCAACAGGAAGAATAAGTGGAATTAGCAATCCTGTAACCAAGAACCCTTCATTAATTTCTTCTTTTTTCCATTGAGCTACAGCAAACTCAATGCCCAAACCTACTGCATAACTTACAATAATTTTGGGGAGCATTATAGCAAAGCCATAAAGGAACATGGACCAAACAGAGGCTTCGCCTAGTTTTCCTGCTGCTAAGGCATTTTGGTAACCAATATTATACATTCCAAAGAACAAGGCAGGTAGAAGTGCAATAACCACGAAAGACATGATCCTCTTTGAATCAATAGCGTCGTGAATGCTTACCCCCGTCTTTGATGTGGTATTTGGCACGAGAACAAATGTCTCAAAACCTTCGAATACAGAATGAAAAGCGTGAAGTTTTCCATTTTCTTCGAAATGAGGTCTTACCTTATTAAAAAAATCTTGTAACATTATTTCTATGCATTTTCTTTTCTGAGAAGGTCAAGACCTTCGCGTACAATACGTTGTAACTCAAGTTTTGAGGAGTCTATAAATTCTGCTACAGCAAAGTCTTCTGGTGCAACTTCATAAATTCCCAGTTCTTCCTGGCGATCTATATTGCCAGTGATTATGGCCTTGATTAGATAGCTTGGATAGATATCCATGGGGAATACGCGTTCGTATTCTGCACTCATTATCATGTGACGTTGACCTCCTTTTATGCGACAATCTGGAGCATAACTTTTCTTACGGAATAGCCAACTACAGTAACTTCTACTTGTCGAAATCATTTAGACGTGGTGCAATCCATCCAAAAACCTCATGTACGTCATCTCCTTCAGGAATAGCACAGATTTCTGTAGTATGGGCACCCAAAAAACCTCCTAAATTGGTGCATGTACCAACAAGAGGATTGCCATTGATTATGCGCGTATGTTCTTGACTTTTTAAATTATTGCCTATGATATCTTTAATCGCAGCACCTATCTTTGTCTTAATGTAGGTGGGGTTACACACTTCGCTTCCTGCAATAGCTATGTTTCGAGTCAAATCAATCCTACCCGTCTTAAATAATCTACCAATAAAGATTACTTCCTCAGCTCCAATAGTCCATGCAACTTCTCCCTTGTTGATGGGCGAAATATGATTGATCTGGACTCCGACATTGCCTGCGGGGTTTGGTCCTTGAAAAATATTTACTTCTGCACTATGGAGGGGGATAAAGCTTGTATTGACTTGTTCTGGACTAATACTAACATAGACTTTTGCCAATTTACTAAGTACACTAATCCCCAATTTGAATTCTTCTTCTTGCCCGCTTACAACATAACAAAAATCAGCTGCTAAAGGCATCTTATTAAAAGTTGATACAAAGATGCCTTTAGGTAAATCTGTAGGAGATGCAATGACGTCGTAGGGGCGTTGCTTGAAAAAAGCAAATAACCCAGATTGAAGAAGTCGTTCTAAAATGTCTTCTCTGGTAATTTTTTCAATTCCTAAAATAGGCCATTCTTTTGCGTCTTGATGCACATCAGGAGTGATTCGAATGAGTCGAATTTTTCGGCGATCACCACGCTCAATTTCTTTTACAATTCCGCTTACAGGCGAAACAATTTGAATCTTCCCCGTTTGCTTGTCGGTAAATAGCGGTTCTCCAGCGACAATGTGATCTCCTTCTTTAACCACTAAGCGTGGCGTCATTCCATAAAAGTCTTGTGGAGCAACAGCATACTCAGTTACAGAAGAAATTTCACGAAGTGCCTTCGGAGCTACTCCCTCAAGCTTTAGGTCAAGACCTTTCTTGAGTTTATATAAATTTTCCATAAAGGTATATTATCTTATTTTTAGTTTGCAAAGATAGGATTAAATTTTTTTAAAAAGGCAAACACTTTTAACGGCTTGTCTTTTTCTAAATATGAAAATGAATATAGTGATTATCTATTCTATAATATGTCTAGGGTAAGGTTTTGCCTTAGACCACAATAAGCCTGTGAGCTGACGCAATAAGGCTATGAGCTGACATCCTTATTGTATTTTTCAAACGCAATAAGGAAGCCAAAGCTTGCTTCTATTATTATAGTAGCCTTTCCCCAGAAAAAGTTTCAATAAAAAAAGCCCGGAAGCTTTAGAAATCTTGTTTGTTTTGTTAATATATACATAATCAGTGTTTTACGTATTTGTGAGGTTTATCCGCCCCTCTGATGTGCCCATCGTTTTCTCCCCAAAAATCCCCGATTTGAAACTTTTTTCGAAAAAAAGTAGTGTATAGGCTTTGCTATTCCAAAAACTTGTAGTACTTTTGCATCCGCAACCGAGAAACGGGGTTACTCCTCTGGGGTTGTCAAACGTGATCTTTGAAAGAATTGACATAAACTTTTTAAGAAGAGAAGTACAAGAAAAAAAGAGAACAAGATGCAGAAATGTATCATGTTCGGGTAGAAGAAGTAAAAAATCAACCGTTAATTTTCTTATAGATACGGACGTTCTGAGTAAAACAGAAAATAAAACAAAATCATAATTACAATGAAGAGTTTGATCCTGGCTCAGGATGAACGCTAGCTACAGGCTTAACACATGCAAGTCGAGGGGAAACGACATTGAAAGCTTGCTTTAATGGGCGTCGACCGGCGCACGGGTGCGTAACGCGTATCGAACCTGCCCTTTACTCAGGGATAGCCTTGCGAAAGTAAGATTAATACCTGATAGTGTTGCGATGAGGCATCTTGTTGCAACTAAAGATTTATTGGTAAAGGATGGCGATGCGTCTGATTAGGTAGTAGGCGGGGTAATGGCCCACCTAGCCTTCGATCAGTAGGGGTTCTGAGAGGAAGGTCCCCCACATTGGAACTGAGACACGGTCCAAACTCCTACGGGAGGCAGCAGTGAGGAATATTGGTCAATGGACGAGAGTCTGAACCAGCCAAGTAGCGTGCAGGATGACGGCCCTCTGGGTTGTAAACTGCTTTTAGTTGGGAACAAAAAAGGCGACGTGTCGTCTCTGGAGTGTACCATCAGAAAAAGGACCGGCTAATTCCGTGCCAGCAGCCGCGGTAATACGGAAGGTCCAGGCGTTATCCGGATTTATTGGGTTTAAAGGGAGCGTAGGCGGACGATTAAGTCAGCTGTGAAAGTTTGCGGCTCAACCGTAAAATTGCAGTTGAAACTGGTTGTCTTGAGTGCACGCAGGGATGTTGGAATTCATGGTGTAGCGGTGAAATGCTTAGATATCATGAAGAACTCCGATCGCGAAGGCATATGTCCGGAGTGCAACTGACGCTGAGGCTCGAAAGTGCGGGTATCGAACAGGATTAGATACCCTGGTAGTCCGCACAGTAAACGATGAATACTCGCAGTATGCGATATATTGTATGCTGCCAAGTGAAAACGTTAAGTATTCCACCTGGGGAGTACGCCGGCAACGGTGAAACTCAAAGGAATTGACGGGGGCCCGCACAAGCGGAGGAACATGTGGTTTAATTCGATGATACGCGAGGAACCTTACCCGGGCTTGAACTAAGCAGGAAGATGGGCAGAGACGCCCGTTGTCTTCGGACCTGCTTGGAGGTGCTGCATGGTTGTCGTCAGCTCGTGCCGTGAGGTGTCGGCTTAAGTGCCATAACGAGCGCAACCCTTCTCCACGTTTGCCATCAGGTTAAGCTGGGCACTCCGTGGATACTGCCATCGTAAGATGTGAGGAAGGTGGGGATGACGTCAAATCAGCACGGCCCTTACGTCCGGGGCTACACACGTGTTACAATGGCCGGTACAGAGGGAAGCCACCAGGCGACTGGGCGCTGATCCATTAAAACCGGTCTCAGTTCGGACTGGAGTCTGCAACCCGACTCCACGAAGCTGGATTCGCTAGTAATCGCGCATCAGCCATGGCGCGGTGAATACGTTCCCGGGCCTTGTACACACCGCCCGTCAAGCCATGAAAGCCGGGGGTGCCTGAAAGCTGTGACCGTAAGGGGCGGCCTAGGGTAAAACCGGTGATTGGGGCTAAGTCGTAACAAGGTAGCCGTACCGGAAGGTGCGGCTGGAACACCTCCTTTCTGGAGAACGAAAGTATAGATAGGAAAAGGTTGAAGAGCGACTTTTTTTACTATCTTGTACTTCTCGACTGAAAAGTTATTTCAAATTCTAATAGATAGAAGAGAAAGAAGAGGCTGAGCTTTAGAGTCTTAGCATAGTTGGATTCTTTCTGCCAGTCCTATAGCTCAGTTGGTTAGAGCGCCACACTGATAATGTGGAGGTCGGCAGTTCAACTCTGCCTGGGACTACTTCTTAAGCTTAAAAGAACCTGAGGGGGATTAGCTCAGCTGGCTAGAGCACCTGCTTTGCAAGCAGGGGGTCATCGGTTCGAATCCGATATTCTCCACTATTTCTCGACATAATGAGAAAAGCGATCTATGACATATTGCACAAATCTAACAAGCAAAAAAAGTAAGGTAGACAAAACACTGAAAAAGTAAAGTACACTTTCAGTATATCTGACTGCTATGATGCTAAGTATGTGAACATAAATAGCGTTATAGTCCGAGGTCAAGGAAGTACGAAAGGGCGTACGGTGGATGCCTAGGCTCTTACAGGCGAAGAAGGACGTGATAAGCTGCGAAAAGCCGCGGGGAGATGCAAATAATCTTTGATCCGCGGATATCCGAATGGGACAACCCAGTGGAGCAAACCTCCACTATCCCGTGAATGCGGGAGGCGAACGCTGGGAACTGAAACATCTTAGTACCAGTAGGAAGAGAAAATAAAAATGATTCCCCTAGTAGTGGCGAGCGAACGGGGAAGAGCCCAAACCATCGGGATTCCGGTCCTGGTGGGGTTGTAGGACTGCGTGATTGCAAGAATTATGGTGAGAAGAAGCAACTGGAAAGTTGTGCCATAGCGGGTGATAGCCCCTTATTCGAAGCTATATGAAGCATAGCAGTATCCTGAGTAGCGCGGGACACGAGAAATCCTGTGTGAATCTGGCGGGCCCATCCGCCAAGGCTAAATACTCGTAAGAGACCGATAGCGAACCAGTACCGTGAGGGAAAGGTGAAAAGCACCTCGTGTAGAGGAGTGAAAAAGTTCCTGAAACCGTACGCCTACAAGCGGTCGGAGCTCCCTTGAGGAGTGACGGCGTGCCTTTTGCATAATGAACCTACGAGTTGCCGGTATCAGCAAGGTTAAGGGTTTAGAAGTCCCGCAGCCGAAGCGAAAGCGAGTCTTAACAGGGCGCTGAGTTGTTACAGGCAGACGCGAAACCAAGTGATCTACCCTTGTCCAGGATGAAGTCCGGGTAACACCGGATGGAGGTCCGCACCAATAAGCGTTGAAAAGCTTCTGGATGAGGTGAGGGTAG